>Ga0081535_100231_pt1 | contig 49961 bp, 43 predicted proteins | sample HotLakmasection3_FD_71020 | JGI IMG/M metagenome (GOLD analysis project Ga0081535, IMG submission 71020) | Hypersaline microbial mat communities from Hot Lake, Washington, USA - Section #3 (SPADES assembly) (version 2) | ecosystem: Environmental > Aquatic > Non-marine Saline and Alkaline >... | reverse complement strand
AATAAGCTAATCGACCTTTAGGAATCAGGATTTTATAAAATCCAAGTTTTGTCGGGCAGGCATCTTGCCTGCTCTTGGACAGCCGAGACGGCTGTCCACACTTAATTAAATTCCCATTCTTTAATTTGCATGGTTGAGTCTTGCCGACAGCGGAGTTCAACCAGCAAAATACGCAAAGTAGGTGAGCTTTAGCTTATGCCGCAACGCTAGAGCGTCGGTACAGTATTGCTAGAACCCCGGTTTCTTCCTTCGCTAGCGTACGAGAGTTGGCCTATCCGAGCAGCAAAAACCGGGGTTCTGTATCGGCGTTCTAGCGCCAACGGGATCATCAGCTACCTGCCTGCCTGTAGTTGAGTCAATCTCCTGAGGTGAAGGGTGGCTGAACTGTGTCGCCCGACGTAGGGTTTTGCCCCCAAAAGATCCGACCTAAAGTTGTGCCCCTTCGGCATTTTAGCGGTAGAACATAAGGCGTTGTTAAGCCGTCGTGACCGGAGGTGAAATTGATGACTAACGTCATTCCAGTCCCACTGCGCCGAGCAATTGTGACGCGCCATCAAGCAGGAGCGTGCCGCCGATGCGACGTCCGCCTGTTGAGCCGCACCGGGCCGAGCGGGTGGCTGACGTCTGGCAGTTGAATGCGACCTCCCATCAGCGCTTAGGAATGGCAATTCAATCAGTTGGGATAGCCGTCTCGGCTGTCCCTGGTCCGGTCAGGTCTATTCTTCGCGGAAATTGGAGGTTAAATGAACCTCATCCCTTAGCCGATGGGACGCCGGTCAGTTGGTTATCGCTCATCGATGAACACAGGGGTACGGTGCTTGAGAGCCGCGCTTTTTCCCCAATACGTCTTTGAGGCCGTGCCGGCTCAGCCGGTTCAAGCCGCCCTACGAGACATCTTTGCTCGATGGGGATAGCCTCAGGCGCTGCGGGTCGAATGGCCCGCCGTGGGGAAATCGCCACCACAGGCCTCAGGCGCTGACGCTTTGGCTGGTCGGGTGAGGCCTTGACGTCATTCATGACCGCCCCTATCGGCCAACCGACAATAGCCAAACGCTCGCACGGGGTGCTGAAACGTTGGATTGAACCGGCACAATCTCAAGCGGGGAAAAAGCAAACTAGTGCTGGGTAATACAAAATTCACGCCTGTCAGAAAGGTAACGTGCTCAATCATGCCGTCTTCTACCTAAATAAATGGAAGGAACATAGTCTTTATGGTGGCTACCCAAGAGATCTCCCTACCCCGTAATTGCACCTTTACCCCTAGTGATTGGCAGGCGCTGGCACCCTTTTGGTATCCGGTGGCGTTTTGCCATGAGATTACGACAGAAAAGCCCTACGGCACGCGGCTATTAGATGAGCGCTTGGTGATCTACCGCACCTCGGCAGGCTCGATTACCGCTGCCAAAGATCTGTGCTTGCATCGAGGGGCTCCCCTGAGTCAAGGGTGGGTTGAGGGCGATCGCCTGGTCTGTCCTTACCACGGTGTGCAGTACGATGCCTCCGGCAAATGTGTGGGCATCCCCGCTGAACCGAACGCCACGATTCCCGGTCGCCTCAAGCTGACCACCTATCCGGTGATGGAGCGCTACGGTCTGGTGTGGGTGCGCCTGGTGGATAATGGTCCCGTCCCCTTTCCGGCAATGGTGGAGTGGGAGGATCCCGATTACCTGCAAGTCTTACCGGATATGGTGGAGTTGGATGCAGCCGCGGGTCGCCAGGTAGAAGGGTTTCTGGATGTGAGCCATTTTGCGTTCATCCACGTCAAATCCTTTGGGGAGAGCGACAATCCAGAAGTGCCAGACTATGCCATCGAGCAAACCCCGGCTGGGTTTAAGGCCGACTATGTGAGCACGGTGAGCAACTATCCCCACGGGATGAAGCATCTGGCCCCGCCGGATTTTAAGTGGCGGCGGCTGTTTGAGGTGTTTTTGCCGTTCACCGCCAAGCTCTCCGTCACCTTTCCCAATGGGATGTTGCACATTCTCAATGCGGCGTCGCCGGTTTCGGCACGCAAGACGCGGGTCTTTTGTCCCCTTTGTCGCAATTTTGACAAAGATGCCCCGCTGCAAGACACGCTGGATTTCAACCACCAGGTGTTTGCCGAAGATAAGGCGATCGTGCAGGAGCAGTGGCCCGAAGATTTACCTTTGAAGCTGGCTGATGAAGTTCATATCGCGGGGGATAAGAGTTCAATTATCTTTCGCAAGCGATTAGGAGCATTGGGCCTGGGCAAGTCGTTCACGGCATAAATCTGCCCTTGCCCCACGGGCATCAGTTACTTGGGGGAATCTTTACCGGTAGTGCTATTTGGCAAAATCGGTATGGCTTCAGCAATTCAAGTATTTGGCGCTGCTGAATCCAGGAATGAATCGGTTCCACTGATAGATGCGGTCAGCCCCCTTAAATCCCCCAATTTTTGGGAACTTCAGAGATCGATTTCCCCCCGTGTTGGGGGCCTGCCGCTTATCCATAAGTTTCTGGCTGACTGCTTCCAGTGGTTTAGGAATGAGACTTGAATAAGTTGGGATAGCCGTCTCGGCTGTCCCAAGGCAGGCAAGATGCCTGCCCTAACAATTTGGATGTTATTTGATCCTCATTCCTTAGTCCCCTAAATCCCCCAATTCTGGGGGACTTCAAACTCCGGTCTCCCACCAGAATTGGGGAGACTAAGGGGGGCAAAATTATACCGCTATTCAGCAACGCCCAGTACTTTGATGGCACGGCTCCTGGCTGGACCGCTGATTGCCGCTAAGTTTACAGCAAAGGGACAGGCGGTCAGGGATCGGGTGATGCTGCGGCAGTATGGTCAATGCCCCGTCTGGCTAGTGTTAAAGTCTGCGAATGAATCTCAGATGAACAGTAGATCTCAGAAAACTTTGCTACGCTCATGGGTGAGAGCAGAAATGCTGGCCTCACCCCCTGTTGTTTTGTGAATGATTTACCTGCAAACCTTTCTGAATCAGTTCGTATTTCTATGAAAACGAATGCCGCCAGAATCCTTGAGCAGCAAAAAGTACCGTATGAGTTGGTGACTTATGAGGTTGATCCTGATGATTTGGCGGCAGAACGAGCTGCTGAGAAGTTAGGACTACCCCACGAACAAGTCTTCAAAACGCTAGTGGTCCGGGGCGATCGCTCGGGGGTTTGTTTTGCCGTCATTCCGGCGAATGCTCGCCTCGACCTCAGGGCTCTCGCCAAGATGTCTGATAACAAAAAGGTCGAAACAGTGCCGCTAAAAGAAGTGCAGGATTTGACCGGCTACATTCGCGGGGGCGTCACCGCTTTGGGGTGCAAAAAGCCCTATCCCGTTTTTATTGATATTTCAGCGACTCAGTTTGACACGATCGCGGTCTCGGCGGGCAAACGCGGCCACATGCTGATGGTTTCGCCTACCGTATACCAAATTACCGTTCAGGGCACCATCGGCGCGATTACCCATTAGGGGCAAACGCTGTCAGGGCTGCCTCCACTTGTGAGTAAAGCTGCGGCAAGGTGGCTTCATTATCCAACACGACATCGGCGCGGGCGGCTTTTTGGGCCAGGGGCCACTGATTTTGGATGCGCAGTTCTGCGGCAGTTTGAGACAGGTGATTACGCTGCATCAAGCGTTGCCGTTGTGTCGCGGCAGAGCAGACGACCACCCAGATTTCGGTAACTTGGGCCGTCAAGTTGGCTTCAAACAGTAGCGGCATCACCTGCACCACGACGGGGGCAAGGGCATGTTGGGCCATTGCCTCCGCAAATCGCTGCCGCACAAAGGGATGAATCTGCTGTTCTAGCCAGGTTTTCTCGGTGGGGTCACTAAAGATGATCTGCCCCAATTGGGTCCGGTTGAGGGTGCCGTCGGATTGCAGAATAGCTGACCCATAGCGCTGGGCGATCGCCGCCAAAATGGCTGACCCTGGCGCGACTGCTTGCCGCGCATATACATCGGCATCTAGCACGGGCAAACCGTGTTGCGTGGCTAGATACTGGGCAACGGTTGATTTGCCGGTGGCGATGCCGCCCGTTAGGCCGATGATGCGCTGACCCATTGTGCGATCGCCTCGGTAAGTCCTTCTAGTGTGTATTCGGTGGCGGCAATATCCACCCGCCCCAGTAGTTCGTGGCAGGTGTCAGAGGTTTTGGGGCCAATGGAGGCGATCGCTACCGTCGCCACAACCTGCGCCCACTGGTCGCCCAGCCCCTGCTGCAACAGGTGACAGGTGTGGCGCACCGTTTTGGAGCTGGCAAAGGTGATGATGTGCACGTGTCCCGACTGAAGGGCCGCGATCGCGGTGGCATCGGGGGCAGTCGGACAGCCCGACTCGTAGGCGGCAACTTCAATGACCGTGGCCCCAGCAGCCGTCATTTCTTTCACCAATACTTCGCGACCGCCACTTTCCACTCGCGGAAAGAGGATCTTTAGCCCCGTCACCGGCTCGGGAAAGTCGGCGACTAAAGCATCCGCCACAAAATCGGGGGGAATGAAATTGGCTTCTAGACCCTGTTGCTGCAATACACGCGCCGTTTTTTTGCCGACAACTGCTAGCTTCACGCCTTGCAAATCGGCAGGATGCCCCACAGTGGCTAAGCGCTGACAAAAGTAATGGACCGCATTGGCTGAGGTCAAAATCAGCCAATCATAGGTTTTAAGGTCGGCGATCGCGGCGTCCAGCGGTTGCCAACTCGTCGGTGGGCGAATTTCTAGGGCGGGCATTTCTAGCACCTGCAACCCAACCGTTTGCAGCAATTCCGAAAACTGGCTAGATTGCCCTGCCGATCGCGTCACTAAAACTGTGATAGGAGAACTTTGAGTTTGCCATCGAGCCATAAACCTAGCCGACCAACACCGCATCCTTCAGTTTACGACTGCCCAGGACCATGTCTGACCTCCAGACGGTGATGACTTCACTTTTTGTTTCGCGACCCATGCGGCATAGCGCTGAATATGGGGATCCATCTTGATGTTTTCCCAGGTTGGCAGACGTTTGGCAAGCGTCATTTCGTCGTCATGATCGGGAATGCCATCGTGGCAGAGACGGCAAATCCAGATGCCCTGGTTTAATTCAGCTTTGGCATCGTCTTTCGGAAAGCGGGTGCGGCGATGTAGCTTGTTGGGAATGAGGGGATGAAAGGTCAGCTTAATCCAGCGTTGGCAGAGCGGACATTCGCCCGATCGATCAGTGGCTACCATTGCTCGTGAATGCCTTGAAAATAAGCCGCCGTAGTCCACTGTGTTGGGGTAGGGGTGTCAAGCGGGTTCTGGGGTTATTGCAGCGGCATCAACCTCTGAAGGTCATACGCTTGCCCCCGATGAGACAGCAATTCTCATTTTGATGCCTTTGTACTGATTTTTGGGCTTTGATGGCACTCGACATATCATCCTTCGAACAAAGGAAAAGGCCTTTCAGGACGCATGGATGAGCCAAAAATGAGAACTGTTCTCATACTGAGAATTGCTGGGGGCTTTAGGGTGGGGCCAGGTCACTCCTGGTTTTATTTTCCGTCAAATCCTACAGACAAGTCATAGGGTGCCACCCGCGCAGCGATGCACCATCGCCGGATGATTTGCTGAGCAGGAATTGTCCTGCTTTAGCCATAAAAGCGATCGCGTTTATCGCGGCGATACTGGCGATATTCTCGGTGCTCGACGTAGCGCTTGAGCTGTCGGGCCATGCGTCGCATCCCCTGCTTTTCGTCCTGGCGGATGAAGGGCAAAAATAGATTGGACAGCACCCCCTTAAACCGTTCCTGGTGAGTATAAAGCGTCCGCGTCGGACTCAGATCTTGCACTTCAAAAGAATGCTCACTCTTAAAGCCGGGCATCTTGGCCACCCAGCGTAAGCAAATTTGGGGCTGCACCAGCGTAATCAGCGGCTCAAAGTCGGTAAACTCATCATCTTCCAGTCGCCGCACTGAGACAAAGATTGCTTGCCCCTGACGAATCGCCAGGGCCGGGTCCGCATCAAACAAAAACGTATTCCACCGCCGCCACTCATTTTTGCGAATGAGCGCTTCCCAGACCACGGTGCGAGGCGCGTTGATTTCGATTTCAGTCCGCAGGGTGGGCATGGAAGGGGGAGTGAGTGGGTGTCAGGGTGGATGAGTCGATGGGTAAGAGGGCGTTGGGGAGCGGGGATCAGGTTGCGGGGAATTCAAGCAATTCTCTGCATTCCGCACTCTGCATTTCGAATTCCGAATTCAATCCCAACGTCAGGATTCCCCTACTTTAGGAAACTGACCTTGGTCTCTCATCGCGAAATCGGCATACCATTTTCTTACAGTCTGCCCAAAGCGGTGGATTTTTTCAGCGCTGGTTTTTGATAGCTTCATGCAGGAAAGTTCATGGTTCAACTCACGCCCAACTCCAGTTACGGTCTGACGCTCCGCCTCAAATTGCCGAATCAGACTGGCATGTTGGCTCAGGTCACCCAGGCGATCGCCGATGCCGGGGGCAACCTGGAGGATGTGCGCCTGCTGGAACGCACCCGCCAATCGGTGACTCGCGAAATCACGGTCGATGCCTTCAGCAGTGAACATGCCGAAACCATTGTCGCAGCGGTGAAGGCGATCGCGGATATTCATGTATTGAAGGTTGAGGATCGCACCTTTCGGTTGCATGAGGGGGGCAAGATCGAGGTCACAAGTCGCATTGCCGTGCGCAATCAGGATGATCTGGCGATGGCCTATACGCCGGGCGTCGGGCGGATCTGCAAGGCGATCGCGGCTGACCCCGAGCGGGTCTATGACCTGACGATCAAGCAAAATATGGTGGCGATCGTCACCGATGGCAGTGCGGTGTTGGGCTTGGGCAACTTGGGGCCAGAGGGGGCGCTGCCCGTGATGGAGGGCAAGGCGCTGCTGTTCAAAGAATTTGCCGGCATTGACGCCTTTCCGATTTGTTTGGCCACCCAGGACACGGACGCCATTGTGGAGACGGTGAAGCGCATTGCGCCCGTGTTTGGGGGCATCAACCTGGAAGACATCAGTGCCCCCCGCTGCTTTGAAATCGAAGCTCGCCTCAAGCAAGAAACCAACATTCCCATCTTTCACGATGATCAGCACGGTACGGCGATCGTGGTGCTGGCGGCGCTGACCAATGCGCTGAAGCTAGTCAAAAAATCCTTTGCCGAGATTCGCATCGTGATTAACGGGGCAGGGGCAGCGGGGGTGGCGATCGCCCTCCTGCTGCAAAAAGCGGGGGCCAAAACCATTCTCATGTGCGACTCGAAGGGGATTTTGTCCCGCGATCGCCCCGATCTGAATCCCCAAAAGCAAGGCTTGGCTGTCGACGAATCGGGGCTGCTCGCCGATGCCATGAACCAGGCTGACGTCTTTCTGGGGGTGAGTGCTCCGGGCGTCGTCTCCGTGGAGATGGTGAAATCGATGGCTGCCGATCCCATCGTGTTTGCCATGGCGAACCCCATTCCCGAAATCCAGCCGGAGCTGGTGGCGGGCCTGGTGGCGGTGATGGCGACGGGCCGCAGCGACTATCCCAACCAGATCAATAATGTGTTGGCCTTTCCGGGGGTCTTTCGCGGCGCGTTGAATTGTCGCGCGAAAGCCATGACGACGGAGATGTTTTTGGAAGCGGCCCACGCGATCGCGGCCCTCGTCACCCCCGACGAACTGGATGCGGAGCACATCATTCCCTCGGTGTTTGACCCCAGGGTCTCAACGGCGGTAGCCTCAGCGGTGCAGCAGGCCGCTCGGGAAGCAGGCGTGGCCCGAGTGTAATCGCCCTTGAGCCAGATTCTGGAGCGATCGCACCCCGGTAAGATGAGAATGACGGCTAGGAGAAAATTGATGTTAGACGAACAGGCCAAGAAAACGCTGCTCCGCAAAATTCCCCACGGGCTTTACGTTTGCGGCGTGCAGAACGGTGAAGATATGAACGGCTTTACGGCAAGCTGGGTGATGCAGGCGTCTTTTCAACCGCCGCTGGTGGTGAACTGTGTGAAAAATGATTCCGGCTCCCACGAAATGCTGAAGCAGAGCGGCGTCTTTGCCCTCAGTTTTTTGGCAGCGGATCAAAAAGACATGGCCCAAAACTTTTTTAAGCCCCAGCGCCGCGTCGGCAACAAGTTTGAAGACATCGAGTTTTATGCAGCGCCAGCCACCGGCTGTCCCGTCATCAAAGACACCCTGGGGTATGTTGAATGTCGCGTTGTGGGCAGCGTTGAGCATGGCGACCACACCGTTTTCGTCGGCGAAGTCATGGGCGCAGCCGTCCACCGTGACGGCGAACCGCTGCTGTTAGAAAGCACCGGCTGGAACTACGGCGGCTAGAAACCTACCGCAAAATCCTCTACCCCCCCCTGAGTTTCGGCTCCGCTCGACCTGACCAATCCGCAGGTTGAACGGGGGCGAAATTTTCCGTCCGTGTGGAAATGATTGCCCGTCATTCGGGTCCGCATCAGCCCGACCATCGCCATGGATGGCAAACCTTGCCAAAATAATCAGTGTTGTTTGGATTTAACGTGAACTGCAATGGCGGATGCCAAAAACGTTTTGGGTGGCCCCTTAGAAACCTGTTCGGTGGACCCGATGACGGGCTTTTTTCGCGACGGCTGCTGTCATACTGGCGCAGGGGATTTGGGGTCGCATGTGGTGTGCGCCCAGATGACCGAGCCTTTCTTGAGCTACACCAAAGCCCAGGGCAACGATCTCAGTACGCCGATGCCGGTGTACCACTTTCCGGGACTGCAGCCGGGCGATCGCTGGTGTCTCTGTGCCGCCCGCTGGAAGGAAGCCTATGATGATGGCGTCGCGCCGCCCGTCGTGCTAGAAGCTACCCACGAACAGGCTTTGCAAGTGATTCCTCGGGAAATTTTGCAAGAGTACGCCCTGGATCAAGAGACCACCGGCTAACGCTCTGTATTGCCCCGACCTCACCCACTTCCCCGACCTTACCGATTTCATCCCTCGCCCTTTAGGCGCATACTCAAGTCCAGCCAGGGCGATCGCGTAATCGGGGCACTGGTCGAAATGTAGTCCACGCCGGTTTGGGCGACGGCTCTCAAGGTGTCGAGGGTGACGTTGCCGGACGCCTCAATTTTGATGTGGGGATGGGTTTGGCGAATGCGCGCCACAGCGGCTTGCATGGCCGCGATCGCCATGTTGTCGAGCATGATGATGTCGACGTTGGCGGCCAGGGCTGCTTCTACCATGTCCAGATTTTCGGTTTCCACCTCAATCGTGAGGGGGTAGGGCAATTGTTGCCGAATCTGCTCGACGGCGGCGGCGATACTGCCCGCGGCGGCGATGTGATTGTCCTTGATCATCACGCCATCATCCAGGCCCAAACGATGATTACGGGCTCCGCCAACGCTGGTGGCGTACTTTTCTAAAATGCGGAGACCCGGCGTCGTTTTCCGGGTGTCCACGAGTTGAGCAGGCAGGTCAACAATTTTGTCCACATACTGCCGGGTGAGGGTGGCAATGCCGCTCAGCCGCATCGTCAGATTGAGGGCGACCCGTTCGCCGGTGAGCAGTGCGCCTAACGGTCCGACGATGTCGGCGATCGCCGTTCCCGACTGACAATATTCTCCTTCCGGGACTAAGGGCGTCAGGTGCGTCTCGGCATCCAGCAGTGTAAAGACCCGCTGCGCGACGGGCAATCCCGCAATGATGCCAGGGGCTTTGGCAATCCACAGGGCTTGATGAGGCTGCCGAGTAATGTCGCCTAACCCGGCGGTGGTGCGATCGCCCCGACCAATATCTTCCTGTAGCCAGCTTTGCAGCATGGGGTCTAAAACCACATTTGGCGGTATCACCAGCGATCGGCTCCAACGGTTGAGGGTTGTTTTTCACTCTACTGCCTTGGTTAAAGTTTCCCGCCAAACTCATCCTTAGATCACTAGATCACTGGGCAAAAGCCGCTTCACTGCCTCGTTCGCAGGTGCTCCGAAGATTTTTCTCTCAACCCCCCGATTTCTAAAAATGTGTGTTAGCTTTACTTCAGTGCAATCTAAAGGACTGCACCGAACACCTAAAGACAAACCGTTTAGGGATTCAAGGAGGTGATGCCCATGAGTGATAGTAGTAAATGCATGGGTCTTCAGGTTGAGGTAAGCCGGCTGTGCGCCGGGGCTGTTCGCTAGGAACCAGTGTCAATCTCGTTGCAGATTGCCTGACCGATTGAAACTGGATCCCGGAGTTCCTCCTGGCAGTCTGGTTTCAGCCTAAGACCCGCTACACCGCCCCTGCTCTCTGAAGGAGTTTCCTTCCACGAGCAGGGGCGGATAGTTTTTTAAAGGGCAATTTTTAGACAGCGCCGCGATCGCGGCCTCCGCCCGCACCTCAGGTTTCACTTCAAACTCCTTGCTGCAGGGCGGCGATCGCCCACTCATCGACTCCACCTACGCTCACCGACTCCCCAATCCGTGACTTACCCACCGTTCTAAATCCTTGGCTTCTATCAATTGAGGGTAGAAAATGGGACCGTTGGGATCTACGGTCAACACTGTAGACATTCCCAGGAGACGAGAGCATGGCAACGCTACTCTCAGACAACGAAATTCAAACCAAATTACAAAGCCTGAGCAACTGGACCCAGGATGGCAGCACCATCAAAACGGTAAAAACATTTGACGGATTTCCCAGTGCGATCGCCTTTGTGAATCAGCTGGTAGACCCAGCAGAAGCCGCCGGACATCATCCCGATCTATCGATCTCTTACAACAAAGTCACCATTAGCTTGAGCACCCATGATGCGGGGGGCTTAACCCAAAAAGACTTTGACCTGGCCAACCAAATCGAATCCTTGTGATCAAGTAGATCAAGAATCGCCCCAAAATCAGACCCGGCAGACGGTATGGGCGGATTTGGCCCGAGGTGAACTCCATGCCGCGGCATGGGCTAAAAAAATTCGGCTTAACTGTTGATCGTCGACGCCGCTCAGTTGTCACTGTCTGGATCTCCAGCGGAGTTCAAGCCCCGCTGAAAGGGCGGTTTGGCCAATTATCCCCTGGCTTCAACGCAGCAGCGTCAAAGATCAATGCAATGTGCCAGATTTTTTTAAGGCCCACGGGCTAGTGTGCTTGAAATAGATCTGCTAGTATTGCGATGTGTGTTTATGCTGGTACGGTTTAACGACCGTTTTTACGGCAATAACACAACCGTTAGAGTTTAATCTCTGGCCAAAAATTAAACCTTAACCTCAAGGTGTGAGGAGAGTGTAGGGTAAATGTCTAACAACAAATTGTGGAAAGTATTGTTGGCAAGTCCCGCCGTACTCGGTGTGGGTTTTGCAGGTGCTGCGGTTGCTGCTGAAGCAACTAGCGTCGAGTCTTTGGAAGCTAGTCAAGATAGCGTTCAGTTGGCTCAAGTGAGCACCATTGATGAATTGGTCGACGTGTCTCCGACTCCCGATAACTGGGCTTTTGGTGCACTGCAGTCCTTGGTTGAAGATTACGGCTGTATCGAGGGTGACCTGGGTACGCGGACGTACCGTGGCAACCAGTTCATGACTCGCTATGAGTTTGCCGCTGGTTTGAACGCCTGTTTGGATGCCATCCGCTTCCTGATCGCTGACGGCGGTATCGATCCTGATACCCTCGCCACTATTCAGCGTCTGCAAGAAGAGTTTGCGGCTGAACTCGCGACTTTGCGGGGTCGGGTCGATGCATTGGAAGCTGAAACCGCTGAACTGCGCGCTCAGCAGTTCTCCACCACCACCAAATTGCGTGGTCAAGTGGACGGTAACTTGGTGGCTCCTTTTGGTGAAACCACTATTCGCATCGGCGGTGGTAATACTGGTGTTGATGTTGACACCGACGATAATATTGCTTTCACTGGTCGTGCTCGCTTGAACTTTGATTCGAGCTTTACCGGCAATGATCGCTTGCGCGTTCGTCTGCAAGGTGGCGATGACGATTTCGACATCCTGGGCACTGCAGGGGGTCTGGCCAATTCTACTGGTGGTAACTTAGACGTTCGAGTTGACGACTTTTACTACAGCTTTGGCGTTGGCGACAACCTCGACTTCATCGTTGCGGCTAACAGCATCGCAACTGATGATTTCGTCGTCAGCACCATCGTGCCTTTCGATGGCCCCAGTGTGGCCGATGCCGGTGGGCCTGTGCTTTATGACTTCGACATGGGCGGCGGCGGTTTTGCCTTCGGCGGTAGCGTTGGTCTCGGCGACAACTTCGTGATTGATGCTGGCTATTCGGCGGATAATGGCGAAGATGGTTCTAACGACCCTCGCGATGGCATTGCGGGTGCGGTGAGCCAGTCCTACATTGTTCAGGGCAGCTACATCGGCGATAGCTTTATCAACGCCGCGATCGCCTACATGCGGGGTAACGACGGTGACGATAGAGCCTTCACAGATACCTTTGCCGGTCTGTTAAACCTGGACTTTGACGGTTTCTTTATCGCTGGTACTGCGGCCTTCCACGACAATGGCGATGATGATGACTTCTCATGGATGGCGGGCCTTGGCTTCCAAGATCTGCTGTTTGAAGGGTCCGAGTTCGGCGTTTACTATGCTGAGTTGCCTGATTACGGTGACAACGATCCTAGTATGATCGAAGCTTACTTGGGCATTCCGGTCAACCAGTTCCTGACGATCACCCCGGCTGTGATTTATGGCGACTTGAATGACGCTCCTCGGAACGACCCTGGTGCAGCTAGCCAGTGGTACGGTGCCATTCGGGCGACCTTCGAATTCTAGACAGCCACTTCTGTTTAGCTAAAGACTCAAGGGGGCGTTATCGCCCCCTTTTTTATGGCGTTTTCTGCTGAGTGCTGGGGTTAACGGTCAGTGTGCTTTTTGATCTCAAACTGCGGTGATCGTAGAATCCTGCAAACCCGACTGGAGAACCGGGGTTATACTAGGAAAGCAGCTTCGCCTTAGAAAATCCTGTGGAATTGTCTAGTAAAAGTGAATATGCGCTGTTAGCCCTGCTCGAACTCGGACGCGGATTTGCGAGTGGGGAGCCGATGCAGATTCGGCAGATTGCCGCTCAGCAAAATATTCCCGATCGCTATCTGGAACAACTGCTCGCAACGTTACGGCGGGCTGGGTTTGTGAGAAGTCAGCGGGGGGCTAAGGGGGGCTATTTGCTAGCGCGATCGCCCTGGCAAATTACGCTTTATGAGGTGGTGAGCTGTATCGAAGGCTTTGATGTTGCCAAGGAAGCGGCGACTACCCCGCAAACCTCGGAAGGGGCGGTGATTGCGGAGGTGTGGCAAACGGCTCGACAAGCTGCCGAAGAAGTTCTGAAAAAGCAAACCCTACAAGATCTGCTGGATCAGTGCAAAGCGAAGCAACAAGTTGATCTCATGTACTACATCTAAAGCTTATGCGTATCGCTGAAAATGTCACGGCTCTCATTGGTCACACGCCCCTCGTACGACTCAACCGCATTCCGCAGTCGGAGGGGTGTCAGGCCGACATTGTGGTCAAACTAGAGGGCATGAATCCTTCGGCCTCGGTGAAGGATCGCATTGGCATCAATATGATCAATGCGGCAGAGGCCGCGGGCAAAATCGCCCCCGGTCGAACGACATTGGTGGAGCCGACCTCAGGGAATACGGGCATTGCGCTAGCGATGGCGGCGGCGGCGAAAGGCTACCGCCTGATTTTGACGATGCCGGAGACCATGAGTAGCGAGCGGCGAGCCATGCTCCGGGCCTTTGGGGCCGAGCTGGAGTTAACCCCAGGGCTGGAGGGCATGTCGGGGTGTATTCGCTGTGCGCAGCGACTGGTCAACACCCTGCCGGATGCCTACATGCTGCAGCAGTTTTCGAACCCCGCTAATCCTGACATTCACCGTCAGACCACGGCTGAGGAGATCTGGGCCGATACGGATGGTGCGGTGGATATGGTGATTGCCGGGGTTGGTACAGGCGGCACCATCACCGGCATTTCGGAAGTGCTGAAGGCGCGAAAGCCAACCTTTCGAGCGATCGCTGTTGAACCCACCAACAGTCCGGTGCTCTCCGGCGGTCACGCAGGGCCGCACAAGATCCAGGGCATTGGGGCGGGCTTTGTCCCGGAAGTGCTGAACACCAACATTATTGACGAGGTCATCACCGTCAGTGACGAAGACGCCATCACCTACGGTCGTCGTCTAGCTAGGGAAGAAGGTTTGTTATCAGGGATCTCAACCGGGGCCGCCCTGAAGGCGGCGATCGCGGTGGGCTCCCGCCCGGAAAATGTGGGTAAGCTGATCGTGATGATTCAGCCGAGCTTTGGCGAACGATACCTCAGCACGCCGCTATTCCAGGATCCGGAGCTGCTGGCTCCCATGGCGATGGGGTGAAGTTGAAATTCTGCATTCTGCATTCGAAGGTTGGAAAGCATCGAACATGCTAGTGCCCAGTCCCCAGCCCTCGAAACCGCAAAGCGTCGGTATTTAGCGATGCGCTGGCAATTCAAGCATCTACTCTCGACTCGAAACTGACCCAGCCGTCTGGCTACCCAGCTAAGTAGGTGGACATCAATAAACGATGTTATAAGGTGCTGTTAGGCGAAGCCGTAACGCACCATGCCACAGGGATTGGATGCGTTACGCTGGCGCTCTAGCGCAGCCATGCCCGAAGGGCTTTACACATCCTACAAATCATTAAGCCCATCTACTGACTACCGCGACCGGGATATTATTTGCCCGCCGGTTCCTAAGCGCCATCATGGCCAGATAGACGGACGAGGTTGTAGGTGTCGGTGGTGACCAGGGGGGTTTGTGAACCGGGCCATTGGATGTCGGCGATTTCCTCGCGGGTGCCGACTACTAGGGCTGACGGATTGGGCTGAGTTGCGAGCAAGGTCTGGCGCAGGTCAGCCGATCGCTCGATGTAGGTGACGGGCTGTTGGGTGTAAAAGACCAGCGAGGGTTTCATGAACCCCACCATGTAGAGCGATTCGCCCGGTTGTTGCGCCGCGATCGCGGTGGCGGCGATTTCCCGGAGCGGCTGCTGACGCACCTGATCAGCGAGCTGTAGAGCGGGTAAAATGGACAGCAAAATGAAGGCGGTGAAGGCGACCAGGTTCACGCTCCAGAGCCAGCGATCGCGGCGTTTCAGCAAGAGTCCAGCACCGGCAACGAGCGCTAGCAGCCAAATCCCGGCAGCCCGCACCATGATGCCAGATTCGCGTACCAGGGCGGGCAGATTGGGCATGGCGGGGTCGTTGCCCATCCAGTTGGGACTGTAGAGGGCAGCGATCGCCAACACCCCAAAAATCAACAGATTCACGCCATAGCTGACCCTAAATCCCCATCCAGTGTGCTCACGCTGGGGCGAGGGGCAGAGGCGATCGCTCCAGCCCAAACCCACGAGAATCGCGACGGCGGGCATCAGCGGCAGCACGTAGCTGGGGAGTTTGGTCACGGCAATGGTGAAGAAGCCGAAGATCACGACAAACCAGGCCAGGGCAAACATTCCTAAGTGTGCAGACCGGGGTTGGGTTTGCCAGAATTGCCGACGATGAGAGTGGAGACGGGCGATCGCCCAGGGCAAGAAAGGCGACCAGGGCAAAAAGCCGATCGCGACCACCAAAAAGTAGAAATACCAGGGCGCAGCGTGACCGTTCACGACATTTGTGAAGCGCTCTACGTTGTGGTAACCAAAGAACGAGTCGATGTAGGCCCGGCCATTAGCGGCGATGACGAGCACATGCCACGGCACGGTAATCCCGAGGAAAATGACGGCCCCTTTCACTAGCGGCATTTCTCGCAGCACTTTGCGAACCTGCCCGACATAGAGCAAAAACACGCCGACGATCAGACCTGGCAGCACGATGCCCACGGGTCCCTTAGTGAGCACGGCGAGTCCTAAAAACACGTAAGACGTTAAATACCAATGGCGCTGGCGCTGGGGAAACTCGGGCTGGGCATAGCCCAAAAAGAAGGTGAACAGGGCAATGCCCATGCAGCCCGACAGCAGCATGTCGGAAACGCCACTGCGCGCCCACACCAGCGTCTCGGGGTGCAACGCCATGACGGCTGACCCGATCAGCGCTGACCAAAAGAGGTTGCGCTGACTCAGGCGCGATCGCTGGGGTTGCCCCACCGTCACCTCGCTGAAAGCGATGGCCAACTCGGGTCGCGAAAAGCCAAAGCGCCGCAGCGTATAAAAACCCATGCCGACCAACGCCATCGCGGCCAAGGCGGAGGGCAGCCGCACCGCCCATTCCCCGACCCCAAAAAGGTGAAAGCCGATCGCCATCAGCCAGTACACCAGTGGCGGCTTATCAAAGCGGGTCGCCCCGTTGAAGTAGGGCGTTATCCAGTCCCCCGTCTCGACCATCTGACGAGATGCTTCGGCAAATAGGGGTTCGGTTTCATCCATCAGGCCGACGCTGGCGAGCCCCCAAAAGAAGGCAATGCCGCCGATCACCATCAGCCACACCAGGGACACCATGACCTCTTTTGAGGCGGGTCTCAGGGCGGCGGGCGGCGGTAACGGAGTCGAGCTATTGAGGGTAGAACGCTTCATGGTCGGGAACCAGGCCACAGGCCAGCAAAGGGAACCAGTCTTATACCTTACAGCGATTTGTGAGAGGTGATGGGGCGTGGCGGGTCAAAAAGGGAGGTGGCATAGGGGGGAGTGGTGGGGTGTGAGGGTGGCTGGGTGGAGTGGGTGAGGTAAATGGGGTAGGTGGAGTGGGTGGGTGGCTGGGTGGCGAGGAAGAGAAAAGTCATCTTGTTGGATAGCCGTCTCGGCTGTCCAATGGCAAGCCAGAATATGCCCGCTACCAAAGTTTGGCTGGCCGTCTCGGCGGTCCCAGGGCAAGCCAGAATATGCCCGCTACCAAAGTTGGGCTGGCCGTCTCGGCGGTCCCAGGGCAATGTTGAATGGATTTTTGCATCTGGGAAGGGAATCTTCCACAATGGGGCAGAGGGCGATCGCGCTCTGTTGTTCCTGAGGTTTGTTTGGACGCTGCTATGACTTCTAAGTCGGTTGAAACCGATCACTACCGCACGCTGAATATTTCTGAAGAAGCCACTCAGCAGGAGATCAAGCAATCCTATCGGCGGCTGGCGAAGGAACTGCACCCGGATACCCAGAATTCCCAGGGGGATGCGGAGAGTATTAAGCGCTTGAATGCGGCTTATGAGGTGCTGGGCGATCCCCAATTGCGATCGCACTATGACCGCGATCGCCGGGCGCAGCGGGCTGGGTTTGACTCGGAAAGCCAGATGCGCGATCGCACAAACCGGACGGCGCGATCGCAGGAGGCTTATCGTCAGAGCCGCACCGCTGCCAAAGCGGCAGATATGGCCGTTGCCGATTGGGTGCGCCTGGTCTACAACCCCGTTGACCGACTCATCGCCAAAATTTTGACTCCCCTCAAAGGCGAAATCCGCGCCCTTTCCGGCGATCCTTTCGACGATGAGCTGATGGAGAAATTCCAGAACTACCTCGAAGACTGCCGGGACCATTTGGAGAAAGCTCGGAGCAAGTTTCAGTCAGTCTCGAATCCGTCAAACACCGCTGGTGTGGCGGCCAACCTCTACTACTGCCTCAATCAGCTTGAGGACGGCATCGAAGAAATGGAGCGCTACACCTACTGCTACGAAGAGAGCTACCTGCACACCGGGCAAGAACTGTTCCGCATTTCGTCCAAGCTGCGACGCGAAGCCAAGGATCAGTTAAAGGTGGCGAGCCGCTGAGGAGTGGCTGGGTAGCAGGGTGGACTCGTTCTCCCCGAATGCCTAGCGATCGCCCCGGCCCTGTGCTAGCTTGACATCAAGAAATCCTTACGCGCCTCAACTGAGCGTTTGTGCCGATGGCGACCCCGATGGCTTCATCATCTGTTGAACTCCTCACCTGGGATGTGGAGCGCTACCATGCTGCGGCGCAAGCGGGACTGCTGGGCGATCGCCGCCTTGAATTGCTAGACGGGTTGATTACAGTTGTGCCCAATCCTGACCAATTCCACGAGTGGATGATTCGCCAAATTATCAAGCTGCTGGTGCAAGCGTTGGGGAATGCGGGGCTCGTGGATAAGGGACAACCTGTGCAACTGTCGGAGACTTCTGAGCCAGTGCCCGACATTGTTGTCCTCAAGCCCCAGACCCACGAGTATAAGCGCATCCGACCGACCCCTGAAGATGTGTATCTGATTATCGAAGTCGGCAACAGTACGCCAGAGCGCGATACCGAGGTGAAGCGTGAACTCTATGCTCGGTTTGGCATTCAGGAATATTGGGTATTTGATCTAGCCGCTCGGGAATTGCGAGTATTTCGTGACCTGCAAGCTGGCGACTACCAACTAGATGTTGTCTGGACTGACGATAACATTGCCATTCAGGCGTTATCTGACCGCGAATTCGACGCTCAGAGACTCCGTTCTCTGATGAATGATTAACCGCGATCGCCCCTCCCACACCAAAACTTTCTGATCAACAGGACAGGATTTTCTGCGATAATGAAATGTTTGCTGAAACGCGATCGCTAAAATAGATCTATCACTCCATTCATTTCCCGGCCTTAGCTCATGCCTCTTCCTATTGTTGCCATTATCGGTCGCCCCAATGTGGGCAAATCAACCCTCGTCAATCGACTGGCGGGGGTGCAAGAGGCGATCGTCTTCGATACGCCGGGGGTGACCCGCGATCGCACCTACAAGCCCGCCTTTTGGGCCGATCGAGATTACTTGGTCGTGGATACGGGCGGGTTGATATTTGACGACGACACCGAGTTTTTGCCTTACATCCGCGAGCAGGCCATGACGGCGCTGACGGAAGCCAGTGCAGCGGTGATGGTGGTGGATGGTCAAGAAGGGCCGACGGAAGCTGATCGTGAAATTGCTCAATGGCTGCGGCAGCATTCCGTGCCCGCATTACTGGCGGTGAACAAGTGCGAGTCACCGGAGCAGGGCTTGATTCAGGCGGCGCAGTTTTGGGAGTTGGGATTAGGCGAACCTTACCCGGTGTCGGGCATTCACGGTAACGGCACGGGGGAACTGCTGGATGATCTGGTGACCCACCTGCCGCCGCCGGAAGAGATTGAGGAACCGGACGAGGTGCGGGTGGCGATCGTCGGGCGTCCGAATGTGGGCAAATCCAGTTTGCTGAATGCGTTTGTGGGCGAGAATCGGGCGATCGTCAGTCCAGTATCGGGCACCACGCGGGATGCGATCGACATGCTGGTGGAGCGGGGCGAACAGCGCTATCGCCTGATTGACACCGCGGGCATTCGCAAGAAAAAGAATGTAGACTACGGCCCCGAGTTTTTTGGCATTAACCGGGCGTTTAAGGCGATTCGGCGGGCGGATGTGGTGCTGCTGGTGATTGATGCGATCGATGGCGTTACCGAGCAGGATCAGAAGCTGGCGGGTCGCATTGAAGAGGATGGTCGCGCCTGCGTGGTCGTGATAAATAAATGGGATGCTGTCGACAAAGATTCCCACACGATTTACGAATACGATCGCACCATTGGCAGCAAACTGTACTTTATGGAATGGGCCAAGCGCATCTACACCAGCGCCGTGACTGGGCAGCGAGTACCCAAAATTCTTGATTTGGTGGATCAGGCAGTGGCGGAGCATCGCCGTCGGGTGACGACCTCCGTGGTGAATGAGGTGCTGGAAGAAGCGGTGAGCTGGCATACCCCGCCGACTACCCGCCAGGGCCGCCAGGGCCGCATTTACTACGGCACTCAGGTCACGGCGCGCCCGCCGACCTTTGCCCTGTTTGTAAATGATCCAAAACTGTTTGGCGACGGCTATCGCCGGTATATTGAAGGGCAGTTTCGTCAAAACCTGGGCTTTGAAGGCAGTCCGATTCGGTTGCTTTGGCGAGGCAAGAAAATGCGGGATTTGGAACGTCAAAGTGCCAACCGCGCCACGAAAGTTTAGCGTCTTGACCTAGCGCATGGATCTGCTCAAAACCCTGCCCATTGGCTTATATCTTGAAGAACCCGTCACCTGGCTGCATCGGCTCGATCCGCGGGTGAAGCTATTTTGGTTGATGAGCATTTTAATCAGCCCAATTTTGGCGAATGCGACCTGGCGCTTTTTCATCGTTGGGTTGTTGATTCTCTTAACCCTGTTGGCGATGATTCCCCTGCGGGTGTGGCGACAGCAAATGGGCTGGCTGCTGTTTCTCTGCACGCTGATGTTGGTACTCACGGCATTGCTGCCGGATGGGCTGGCGATCGACTACCAAACCCCCATCCCCTCACCGGCAGCCATGCAGCCAATCGAGCCGTTTCCCGATCAGTTTCCGCCGGAGTCATTTTTTGAGGTGCCGCCCGCCACAGGGTATCAGTACGTCATCCTGGATGCCTGGCGGTTGCGGATGACCCAGCGATCGCTGGAACTCGGGATTCGCATCAGTACCCTGCTCTTTACCCTGATTTACGGCACCAACCTGTTTCTTCTGACGACGGCCTCGGAGGAAGTCACGGTGGCGATGGAGGTCTTGATGCGGCCTTTGCGATCGCTCAAGGTGCCCGTCACGGAAATCGCCCTCACCGTTACCCTGGCGCTACGCTTCATCCCCCTGGTGCTGGAAGAAACCCAAAACCTGATTCGCTCGGTGCAGACGCGCGCCATCAACTGGAAAAAACTGGGCTTTCGCGGCTCGGCGCAGGTCTGGATTGCTGTGATCGAGCGGCTGTTGAAAAATTTGCTGCTGCGGGCCGAACAAACGGCGGCGGCGATGGCGGTGCGGGGCTTCACCACACCGAATACCCATCGGGTGAAATGGTCGCAGCTACGCTTAGGGAGCGCCGATTTGGTCGCGTTGGTAGCCCTGGTCGGCTTCTGGTACGCCCGGATTGGGTGGGGCGGCGAAGGGGTGTGATGCTGTCACCGTGGTACGTGCGATCGCGCCCCCTGCATCACCAAACGGGGGCCGAGATTTTCTCCGCACTGTATGGCCAAGCACCCGGCAATGGCGGGGTGCATAACGGTCAGAGCTGGCAGGCGATCGCCACTCTGTTGGAAAGTCCTGCACAACTGCCGCCGGAGACGCCCCAAGCCCGACTAGCGCGCTATTCCATCTGTGCGGGACCGCCTCGCTGCGAAGGCGATCGCCCCCTCCTGTGGAGCCCCCCCGTCGGTGAAATTTTGCCGATGCTGACCGCCCGACTGGCGACGCCGCAGCCAGAAACCATGCTGCTCGATGATCAGGGGCAGCCGTTGTCCGCATCTTTGGAACCCTTTGCGGGGGGCTGGCTGGGTTGGCTAGGCTACGACCTCGCCTGGGAGATTGAAGCCCTGCCCACGCAAAATGTTGATCCCCTACCGTTTCCTGTGGCGTTTTGGTATGAGCCAGCCACCTTCGCCATTTTGGACCACCTGTCGCAACAGCTCTGGCTGGCGGCCACCCAGCCGAACCAGCTCGATGACATGGAGGGGGCGATCGCTGCGGCCCAATGCCTGCCCCCACCGTCCCCAAACGGGGTCAAAAACCTCGCATTCGCCTCGTCCCAAGCCGCCTACGAAGCCGCAGTGCGTCAGGCCCAGCAGTACATTCGCGCTGGAAACATCTTTCAGGCGAATCTGTCTCTGCGTTTCAGCACCGCCACCGCCATCGATAGCTGGACGATTTATCAACAACTGCACCGCATCAATCCGTCGCCCTTTGCCAGCTACTGGCGCACGCCCTGGGGGGCGGTGGTGAGCTGTTCCCCCGAGCGGTTAGTGTCGTTGCGGGGCGATCGCGTCGAAACCCGTCCCATCGCCGGGACTCGACCCCGTGGCGACTCTCCCCAAGCGGATCAGGCGTTCGCTGAGGAACTGCTCAGCAACCGCAAAGAACTCGCTGAACACATCATGCTGGTGGATCTGGAGCGCAACGATTTGGGGCGCGTCTGCACCTGGGGCACCGTGCAGGTCGACGAACTGATGACGCTGGAACCCTACAGCCACGTCATGCATCTGGTCAGCAATGTGGTGGGCACCCTGGCACCGGGCAACACCGCGATCGACCTGATTCGCGCCACCTTTCCTGGCGGCACCATCACCGGCTGCCCCAAAGTGCGCTGCATGGCGATTATTGAGGAACTGGAACCCCTGCGGCGCAGCCTGTTTTACGGCTCCTGCGGCTACCTCGACTGGCGGGGGCACCTGGATCTAAATATCCTGATCCGCACGCTGCTCCTGGCCCCGACGGACCCCGGCCCCCAAATGGTCTGGGGGCAGGTCGGGGCGGGCATTGTGGCCGACAGCCAACCAACGCGAGAATGGCGCGAGTCGTTGCAGAAGGCCCAGGCCCAACTGCTCGCGATCGGCCTTGCGGCTGAGGCCACCGCCAATAGTGACGGATCGCTCAACTTGGCTTAACGCCAATTTGGGCAATACCTGAGTGAAGGCGATCGCGGCAAGCAGATTGACCGAGACGGACAAGTTTCGCCTGCTGTCTCCGGTCCGGCTAATCAGCGATCGCCCAAACCCGCCCCGACGTGACTAATATTTCCTGTGGCAGAAGTCACCTAAGTCCCAGGGGATGGCCCAGATTCACCACACTGAATGGCTGGATGATCAATGATCCGCTGTTCAACCGAGGTCAGATGCTAGTGTTGCGGTCCATGATGGCTTAAAGTGTGGGGATGGCTGACGATGCAATTGTCTATCAGATTTCCTTAACTGGATGAGTACGGAAAACTACATTAATCACCCTACATTTGGCTTACTCTTCCGGCTTTGCATGATTGCTGAAGGGAAAGAACTGTTCGCGACACTCTATGCTCAGCGGCTGTTTTTTATCGTCACCATGACGCCCCCTAAAGGATTTGCTTTTGACTCGATTGGCCGGAGCGATGCTCGGCAGCAGATTGAAGAGCGCATGCGAACGGTGCGGCGGCGGGGTGATCATGCGGAGTACGATCGCTTGCAGAAGATCTACAAGCAAACCTTTCAATGACCGCTTCTCCCTCAACGAATCCGATCGCTGACCGGGTGACCGCCGTAGCTGCCGAATTACCGCCCTCAGTGCGGCTGATTGGGGTTGCCAAGAAACATCCCGCGAGTGCCATTCGAGCGGCTTATCAGGCCGGTCTGCGAGACTTTGGTGAGAGTATGGTGCAAGAGGCGATCGCTAAACAAGCGGAGCTGACTGATCTCGATGGCCTGACCTGGCATTTGATTGGCCACTTGCAAAGCAACAAAGCGCGCAAGGCGTTGGAACATTTCGACTGGATTCACTCGGTAGATAGCTTGAAAATCGCGACGCGACTCGATACTATTGCTGCCGCAATGGCGCGATCGCCCAGCTGTTGCTTGCAGGTCAAGATGGTGCCTGATCCCGCTAAGTTTGGCTTTGCCCTGGAGGACCTCTGGGCGGCGCTGCCGCAACTGAATCAGTTAGAGCATTTAAAAATCGTGGGGTTGATGACCATTCCCCCTTTAGAAAGCTCTATGGCGGAAGTGCAAGCCATCTTTCAGCAGGCCCAAATGTTGGCTGAGCAAATCAATCAGCAGGGGTTTGATCGGCTGCACTTATCAGAACTTTCGATGGGGATGTCAGGCGACTATCCAGTTGCGATCGCTGCTGGTTCAACCATGATTCGACTAGGCACAACTCTCTTTGGCGATCGCCCCGCTTAGGTTTGAGCGATCGTGGACTTGAGGCGTCTCTTCAAATCGCATTGATCTTCGATCCCTGACGAATATCAGAAAACTTGATCGGTGCGATCGATCATCAGCCACAAAAGAGTGAAATTACGTCGTGGTCATGATCCTAAAGTTTTTAACTAATTATTAATAGGGGTATCCTTTTTGGGATTTCGTGTATACTGTGGACTCAAATTCCGCATTCTCGATTAGAGTATAAGCGGTTCAACGAACGAGTCGTTTTTCGACTGATTCAACATCCGATTCAGCCAGATAAACGACAAACCTAACCTCGACAGTTCGTTTCTTCGGTAACTCAGTCGAAACTGCTGCATGAGGTCGTTGGCATCATCTCTCATGCTGAGCAGGTCATGAACCTGCAATTGCTGATTGTCATGGAGTGTAGCTGTGAGCAACTTGTTCAATAAACTAAGAGACTTTGTCGGCCTCAATGATCCCGCCGACTATGACTATGAGTATGACGAGATCGACGCTGGTGACGACTACCAGACGCTCTATCAAGAAGAAAACTCACCCCCCCCGGCGATGGCGGCCCCCCAGCCCCAGCAGCCGTCTCAGGAAGAACCTCGGGCGCGTCGTCGTGTCCGCGAACGGATGTTGTCCAACGAAACTGGAATGAACACCATGGGAAGTAATGTGATTGGTATGCCTGGAGCAATTAATGGAGCCTCCGAAGTCGTGGTCATGGAGCCGCGCTCATTTGAAGAAATGCCGCAAGCCATTCAAGCGTTGCGCGAGCGGAAGTCGGTGGTGCTAAATCTGACCACGATGGATCCTGACCAGGCGCAACGGGCCGTGGACTTTGTGGCCGGTGGCACTTACGCCATTGACGGTCATCAAGAGCGCATCGGCGAAAGCATTTTCCTCTTCACGCCGAACTGCGTCCACGTGAGCACGCCGACCGATGTTGAGGATGACATGCCCATCGCCCCGCAAACGCCGATGATGGATCCTCGCAATGTGCCCCCGACTCCAGTTTGGGGTAGCGATCGCGCCGTCGGCTTGGGCTAATTGCCATCACTCCAACAGTCCAGCTGAGGGAGTTGCATCCAATGACGGCGATTGCCGTCAACGTTGTAGTTCGTTGAAAAGGACGTTAGCTAGTTGCCAACCCAGCTAAGCGTTTTGGGAGGCGGGGTGATGGGTGAAGCGCTCATCTCCCGCCTTATTTCCCTGAAAACTTTTCCGGCTGAGGCGATCGCAGTAGGAGACCCCTCTGCGGCGCGTCGGCAGTTCTTGGTGGAAACTTACGGCGTCCAGGCGTTGGCAGACAACCAGGCCGTGCTGGCTAATGCAGAAGTGGTATTGGTGGCGGTCAAGCCGCAAGCCTTTGCCAAAGTGGTGCCCGATTTGCAGGCGGCAGCGGGTCAGCAAACCTCGCTCCTGCTGTCTATTATGGCTGGTACCCCCCTGGCGACGTTAGAGGCGGCGGTGCCCGGTTGGCCGGTGGTGCGAGCGATGCCGAATACCCCAGCAACGGTCGGGGCGGGAATGACCGCGATCGCCTCTGGGCAGCACGCGACCGCTGACCATTTGCAGCAGGCCAGAACCATCTTTGAAGCGGTCGGCGATGTGGTCGAAGTGCCGGAAAATTTGATCAACGCCGTGACCGGACTCTCGGGCTCAGGGCCAGGATATGTAGCCATCATGATCGAAGCCCTGGCCGATGGTGGCGTGGCCGCGGGATTGCCAAGGGCGATCGCCTTACAACTCGCCATTCAAACCGTGAAGGGGACCGCGACCCTGTTACAAGAAACGGATTTACACCCGGCAGTGCTGAAAGATCGGGTGACGAGTCCGGGGGGCACTACCATCGCTGGCATTGCGCAGTTAGAGGCTGGAAATCTTCGGGCCGCGTTAATTAGTGCAGTGAGAGCCGCCTGCGATCGCGCCGATGAACTGGGATCGTAAACCCTTATCCAAGGTGAGCTGTGGATCTGACTCGCTTACTGGTGCAAATTTTAATCGCGTTGGGGTGTGGAGCCTTGGCGACCTTACTCTTGCCTCGACAGATACCGGGCAAATTGTTTGGCCTAGCCCTGATTGGCTTTGCCGGGGTGTGGTTAGGAGAATGGGCAGTTAACTATTTAGAGGCCACTTATCAATTGCCGATTCCCGACTTTGTGACCTGGGATTTTCAAGGCGTGCTGATCTTGCCAGCCGTAGTGGGCTCAGCCATAATTTTGTTCGTCGTGACCAGCTTTTTGTCCTGGGGACGCTACCAGCGCTGACCGCAAAGGCAGGAAATGCCACCCGTTTGGCTAGCGATTTCGGCTATCCAAGGGCAGGCAAGGTCCAAGCTCCCCGGTTTCTCCGTCGGCTAGCTTCCGATGGCTAGCGTCCAAGATTTGGCCTATCCCAGAGTAGAAACCGGGTTGCTAAGTAGGTGGACATCAATAAACGACGTTGTGCTGTTAGACGAAGCTGTAACGCACCATTCCTCAGGAATTTGATGCATTACGCTGGCGCTAACTTAGCCATACTGTACCGATGCTCTAGCTGGTAGTTTGTTTTGGGTTACCGAGGCGGGGCTCGGTGCCCGCGAGGAGGCGCTGAATGTTGGCTCGATGGCGCAGAATGACGTAGAGGCTACCCGCGATCGCCAGCAAACTATAGGGCAGCGGCTGCTGCAAGGCGACCATCAAAATGACCGCTGCGATCGCCGCCATAATCGACCCTAAAGACACAATCCTAAACAGCCCTAGAGTCAGCGCAAAGACCCCCACCGCCCCCAAAGCCGTCGGCCAGTAAAGAGCCAGCAAAACGCCAAAGCCCGTCGCTGCCGACTTGCCACCGGTCCAATTAAGCCAAACCGACCGGCTGTGTCCGACGAGGGCTAGCAAGGCCGCGCCCGTCATCCACCATGGAATGGTATCTAGCCACTGGGGCAGATCGGCAAAAGTGCTGGTCAGCAGCAGGTGGGCGATAAAAACGGCGATAAAGCCCTTGCTAATGTCGATCAGCAATACTGCGATGCCCGCGCCTTTGCCCGCGACCCGCAGCACATTTGTTGCGCCGGTGTTGCCCGATCCGTAGTCACGAATGTCGACACCTTTGACAGCTCGGGTCACTAAATATCCGGTGGGGATCGAACCGAGTAGGTAGCCGATCAGCAGTGTCGCAAACCCGAGAACCCAAGCCATGTAATGTGTCCCCTTATCAGACGCCACCCTTCAGTTTACTGGCAGATGAGGAACTCACAGGGAGCACACAACGAACTTATTTACAAAAGCCAGTGAACTGAAGGGCAGGCTCATCCGTTCGAGATGGATGCGGGGGAATACAATCCGCAGTGGGGTGGGCAAAGGCTCTTGGGGAGTTGGGCCGCGATCGCCCTGAAGACAGACAAGCCTGACCACGGGGGCATCTGCTCACTCAGCTACCCTCATACCCATCCTCTTCCACCCTGCTAAGGCTCAACGGCCCAGGTCTTAATCGCAGGATTTGCCCGACTAGCGGTCACGACTTGTTTTTCAGAGGGCAGCAAGATGTGATCTACCGGCATATCGAACCCGGTGTAGACGAGTTGCAACTGGCCGGTCGCCACATTCCAAATGCGAATGGTTTCGTCGGCACTGCCGCTGGCGACCAGTTGGCCATTGCGGCTCATGGTTAAAACGTTCACGTAGCTGTTGTGACCGACCAGTGTATCCAGCACTTCGCCGGTATCGAGATCCCACCGTTTGAGGTTGCTGTCAGCACTGGCGCTGAATAAGTAGCGACCATCCGGACTAGCCGCGATCGCGTTGACATAGCTATCGTGGCCCTCAAGCACGGCGATCGCTTCACCCGTTTGCAAATTCCAGATGCGAATGGTGCGATCGGTACCGCCACTGATGATGCGCTGACCATCGTTAGTAATCAGAAGGGTATTGACGGCCCCCTCATGGCCCGTCAGGGTATTGATCAGGGTTTGGGTGGCGGTTTCCCAGACTTTGATGGTGCCGTCGGATGCGCCACTGGCCAGGAATTGCCCGGAGGGATTGCGATCGAGCGTGTTGATCGGACTCCCATGTCCGGCAAACGGAGCTTGCCGTTCTCCGGTGGCGGTGTTCCAGGCTAGCATTGAGCCGTCAGCGCTGCCACTGTAAATGGTTCGCTCATCGGGGCTGAGGGCAACGGCATTGACGAAGGTCTCGTGGCCCGTGAAGGTTTGCAGTACCTCGCCCGTACTCAAATCCCACAGGCGCAACGTGTTATCAGCGCTAGCGCTGACAAACCGGCGCTCGTCCGACATGAGCTTGAGCGCATTGATAGAATTCTCGTGAGCCGTCAGGGTGCGGAGCAACTGGGCCGAAATTTCGGGGGCCGCTGTTGCAGGGTCGGTCGGGGTTGTTTCGGCGGGTGGTGTGGTCACCGGGGCGGGCTGCGATCGCTGTCGCCCCCAGAGCCCCAGCCCGATCAGAGCGATCGCCGCCAGCACCACCCCGCCAGCAATCAGCCAGGTCCAGTAAGTCACCTGAGAAGTGCCCCCCCTGAGCGATAGCGATTTGGCAGCGGGGGAGTTGCCAGCCTGGAGGGGCATTCGAAACCCGGTGGCGTGGGTGGTGTCACTCACAGGGGGAGAGGTCACCGCGTGCAGCATCGACTCATCGCCCTGGTGCAGGAACTGGCTGAGGGAAAGTTGGTGGAGGCGATCGATCAGTTCTTGGGCGGTGCGCGGTCGGTCGATGACCCGAGGCGATACCAGGGTATCTAGCAGGTCGGCAAACTCTTCGGAAATATTGGGCGCGTGGGACCGCCACCGAAACGTATTGAGCATCGGGTCGTAGAGGGCGGTATCGTTGGGCGATCGCCCGGTCAGCAAAAAGATGAGCGTCCGCCCCAGGGCGTAAAAGTCCGATTGCGGAACGGCCTGTCCTTGTTCTTGTTCGGGGGGGGTATACCCGGCGGAGCTAATCGTGGTGACCCCCAAGCTGCCCACCTGAGCCAGATAGGTTTGGCTCATTTCGCGAGCGGCACCAAAATCTACCAACACGAGTTGCCCCGTCGCCCGCAGCATGATGTTGTCGGGCTTAATATCGCGGTGAAAGTAGTTGTGCTGATGGACTCGGCGCAAAATTTCGGCAAGCTGAAATAACCATTGAAAGGCTTGGTGTTCGCCAATGGGATGATTGCCCTGTTGCTGCATCCACTGCAGCAGGTTGGGGCCATCGATTTTTTCCATCATGATGCAGTGCAGCGGTGGGCCATCTTTGGGCCGATAGACAAAGTAGCCATCCGCTTCGACCAGGGGTACTCCGGGATGCTGGAGTTGGCTCAAGACTTCGGCTTCTTTCTTAAACAGACTTAAGACTTTGGGATTTTCGCTGCGATCGCGCTTCAGCACCTTCAAAATCTTGGGCTGGTCTTGTTGATAGGCTTCGTAGACCATCCCAAAACCGCTGCTGCTGCTCAGCAACCGCATGACTCGATAGTGGCCTTGCAGCAAGAGACCCGACCCACAAGCCTGGCAAATGACGTTGTGACTATTCTCAGGATGAGCGGGTTGCGGGCAATTGGGGTTAATGCAGAGGCTCATTGGCAGTTCTTAGTGGAAGATGCAGTCCTGATTTTGGGGCAGACTGGGTGCCGTACTGAACGACTAAATTGCATTAGCCGCGTAGGTTCACTGCGAGAGTGGCGCAGCCTGTGCGGGTTCAAGACGACAATGGAATGCCTGCATTTTAGCGGTTGGAGTTGTCGAAGTTGCTGCTGGTTGTTGGTTGAGATATCAACTTCTGGCCGGCCATCACTGGCTACGCGAGCCCGGCGGACAAACTTTGACTGGAGGGTCCTTGGGTGGGGGTATATCCAATAAAGCCCATCTGGAACGCTAAATTTTGCATCCTCAATTTGTCTTAACTAAGCTTTTAGTCATGGGGCTAGTCGCTAAATTAACGAGGGCGATCGCGTCAGAAAGTGATGGATCGCGGCCGTTCTGCTCAAGGCACTGAGGAATGTTTTGCCCACCATGGGAGGGCGCGATCCATTGGTCACAACTTTGGCAAAGCTATAGACATCAAGGCTCTGGGAGATTGCCTGTAGGGTCGGCTAGGCGAATTGCCGGTTACCCGCTGCCTGAAAAATTTGACCCTGGTGGAACTTAGTTGGTCAGGATCAAAGGTCGTGCACGCCTTGAAAACTGGTGGATGCCGCTGCTGGTACAGGCGACGCCATGGGGATCAGGCTGGCTGCGATCGCAGAATTTTTTCCAAAGCATTTTTTCGGAGGGGGCGCGAAAACAAAAAGCCTTGTCCTGATTCGCAGCGCAGGGCTTTCACTTGGGCTAAATGCCGTTGCGTTTCGATGCCCTCAGCGACTACTTCCAGGCCCAGGTTCCAGGCAAGTCGGACCACTGATTGCAGGATTTCAAGTTTTTCAAAATCCGAATCGGCATTTTCTAAAAAGGAGCGATCAATTTTGAGCGTATCGACTGGGAAGCGGTGTAAGTAACTGAGAGAAGAATACCCAGTGCCAAAATCGTCAACGGAGAGGCGGATACCCATGGCCCGAATCGCCGTCAAGACTTCAATTATGGAGTCGGAGTTATTAATTAAAACGCTCTCGGTGATTTCAATTTTGAGAAATTGGGTAGCCAAACCAGTGTGCTTAAGAATTGCTTGAATGCGTTGCAGCACGTCTTTTTGGGCAAACTGGCGGCTCGACATGTTGACGCTGACAAATAAGGTTTTTGCACTGGGAATCATCTCTTGCCATTCTTTTAACTGCCGACAAGATTCTTCGAGCACCCACCAGCCTAAGGGAATGATGAGGCCCGTTTTTTCGGCCAACGCGATGAACTGGGAGGGGCCGAGAGAGCCCTGGGTCGGATGTTGCCAGCGCACCAGCGACTCCACGCCGATGACGGCCTGACTGCGCACGAGAAAAATGGGTTGGTATTCGAGATACAATTCGCCATTTTCGATCGCCCGCTTCAAGGCCATTTCCAGATGCAGGGAATTGTCAGCATCGGCTACCATGGCGGCTTCAAAGACGCAGTAGTGCTCGCCAAATCGCCCCTTCGCTTCATTCATGGCGACATCCGCTTGCCGTAGCAGCGTATCGGCGTCGGGGGTTTGATGATTGCCCAGGCTCAGGCCGATGTTGACGCCGACGTTGATTTCATAGCTGTCAACCAGGACCGGCTCAGCGCACTCTTTGTACAGTTCTTCAGCGATCGCCATGACTTCGGAATACGAAGAGACGTCTTCGAGGAGCACGGTAAATTCGTCGCCGCCCAATCGAGAGAGCGTATCTTGAGGTCGCAAGTTTTGCTCTAGTCGGTGGGCAATCTCCACGAGCAAGCGATCGCCCGCCAGATAGCCAAAGGTGTCATTGATCGCTTTGAGGCGAGTCACGTCTAGACACAACACCGCGACAAACGAATTTTCGTCCTGGCGAGTCTTGTCCAAAGCGTGTTGAATGCGGTCCATAAAAATGGTGCGATTGACCGTTCCGGTCAACTCATCCAGACCGGAACGGTGGGTTGGGGTTTTGTGATGGCTGATATCGCGCATGAAAATCAATGCGCCCTGGAAATTTAGGTTTGGCAAGTCAATGGTGTAACCCGTCACCGCTAGCCACGTATCAGGATGGGGCGGTGAGCAGCGGAGCAACAACTCACGATCCTCAAAGGGTACACCTGAGAGAATTAAGGGCAACAGGCTGACGTTAAGGGGGGTCAGGTGCCCCTGCTGCAGTTCCCAGAGGGTGTAGTCAGCAGACTCATCGGGGGCGGATAGGAGCATCGGTACTGGGCCGAAGAGCGATCGCGATTTAGCATTGGCGTAAACGATCTGACCCTGGTCATTAGCCACCACCACGGCGTCGCTACAATTTTGAAAGATATTTTCAAAGATATCCATAGACAACACCGCGAATGGCTAATTCAGCCCACTGGAAAAATCAGAAAATTCAGCCGGAAAAATCAGAAAAATTAGCAGGATCTAAGGTTGATGTTGTCGCTACCCAGGCAACTAGACAAGCCGATCAAGGGCCGAATGGGTCATTGTAACTAACCCATTCAGCTAACACCACCTACAGTTTTTCTGATTTGCCTAGGGCCGCGATCGCTTAACCATGATGAAGCTATAGTATCTCACTGGTCTTTACCAGATAGGAAAAGAAAAATCTTGGTGGCCTTTGGGATGGTGCATCCCTGGGGTGGGTGCTATGGGAAAATATCAACGGTAGTTGCTGTGCCAGGCCCATGTTTTCAAGGGGCTGCTCACCGTGAACGCCACGACGACGGCGTTAACCTCCATCATCGGTGATCGAGCCAAATCCTGGCGCTAGGGGCGATCAAACTTTAGGGGGTCGGACAGTTATCGTTGTTTTGAGTGCCGTCTGGCATGGTCGTGCGGCAAAAGATGGCATCTATAAAGGTTGAGGTATCGGTGATGGCACCGAGTAGAAACGCATCGGTCAGGTCCGCTCCGTCGAGGTTACTTCTGATGAGACGCGCCCGCGATAGATCGACCCCCCGCAAATTTGCCGCGCTGAGGTCGGTTCTGATGAAGTAAGCCTGGGTCAGATCGGCAGCTTGTAGATCGGCCTCAGCGAGGATGGCGTGGGTAAAGCTGGCGTTGATCAAGACGGCGCTGGTGAGGTCAGCGGCGGTGAGGTCGGCGGCGGCAAAAACGCTGTTCGGGGCGATCGCTGCTGACAAGTCCGCTCCTTGTAAATTGGCTTGAGTCAAGTCAGCATAAGCCAAGTGCCCCCCGGCAAGCTGACTATCGACCAGCGTAGCGCCGTTCAGGTTGGCTCGGGTGAGGGTGGCCGCTCGCAAGTCCGCCCCGGTTAAATTGGCCCCTTGCAGGCTGCTGTTGCTTAAAACACTGCCTTGCAAGTTGGCATTTTGTAAGTTGGCGCGCTCTAGACTGGCCCCCGCCAACCGGGTTTGAGATAGCACCGCCCTTTCTAAGTCGCAGCCGTTGCACTGTTGGCTAATCAAGAGTTGCTGGAGGTGGGCGGGGTTTTCTGCCAGGCTCGCGATCGCCCAGCCCGCTACCCAACCCTGACTGAGAATCCCGATCGCGATCGTTTGTCTACTGACTTTGCCCATGCTGGTTTGGAGTGTGTTGGGATGAAGTTGAAGACTTTACACAACCGCCGTTCAACTTATGAATTTACTTCTACAATATCAGCACATTCTCCGGGCGCTCGTGTCTGGTACTCACCCTCGGCCCGCCAAATGGGCCTTACGGGTGATGCTCGACAAGCAGTCGCTAGTACTGTTGGAGTGATTGGGCACATCCAGTTCATCATTCTGGTAGTGCCTGAGTGGGGATTGCGGTCTCTCTGCTGACATGTGCGTTTATGGCCAGATCATCTGCCCAGCCCAAATCGACATTGGGTCGCCCCCGCGTCCGGGTGCGACTGCCTTTGGGCTGGTTTTGGCCGCTGTTTTGGAGTGGTCTGATGGTGGGGTCAGGGGTTTTGGGGCTATGGGCTATGGCCTGGCTCACGCGCATTCCTCCCCTGCCCGATTGTGATGATGTGACGGCGGCGAGTGCCGATGGCGATCGCTTAATTTGTGCCCAGTCGGCGTTGCGATCGGGCAATGCTAAGCACCTGATCCAGGCAGTGCAGTTATCGGCTAACTTTGCGCCGACTCACCCCCTCTATGCTGAAACCTACCCGGTTTTAATAGAGTCATCGGAACGTCTGCTCGAAAAAGCCACGGAAAAAATGCACGAGGGTGATTTAGCAACGGCGAAAGAGTGGGCCGGGCAGATTCCCCTGGATACCCCGCTGCGTGACGCCGCCCAGTCGCAAATTTGGGACTGGCAGCAAGAATGGAAACAGGGGCAGGAACTCGAAAATTCCATTGAGCAGGCGATCGCGGCTCGCGATTGGCAAGCCGCGAACAAGGATTTGCAGCAACTCAAGCTGCTGTCTAGCGATTATTGGGTCGGTCAGCGCCACAGCGAACTGCAGCAGTCCAAGCAATTGGAAGAAACCGCCTGGGCGCAAATTGAGCAAGCCCGTGGTCTGGCGAATACCGGCGATCCGGCTAACATTGGTCAGGCGTTGGTAATCGCCCAGCGCATCAATCTCACTAGTAAGGCGTGGAATGAGGCCCAAGATGAGATTGATCGCTGGAGTCAAAACCTCTTGCTATATAGCTTTCAGCGCTGGGAGCTGGGGGATGTCGAAGGGGCGATCGCGGCGGTGCAAAAAGTGCCCCCAGATCCCGATCTGGCTCCCGAGGCGCACGATCTGATTGAGTTCAGCCATGCCATGCGCCTGGCTCAGCAAGCCCAGCAGGAGAATCCCGGTTATACCCAGCTGTTCCAACTGATGGAGGCCATTCGGGCGGCGGAGCAGATTCCCACCAACAGCAGCTTTTATCAAACGGCGCAGCAGTCCCTCAAAGCCTGGAAAGCCGAGCTAGAAGATCTTCGCACCCTACAGTTTGCCAACAACGTCGCTAGCCTGCGCCAGGGGTGGGCCTATGACTACGCCGCTGACCTGGCTTTGACCGTCGAGCTAGAACGGCCCCGGCGCTTGCAGGCGCAAACGCTGATTGCCCACTGGCAAGATGAAATTGAGCGCATCGAAGACCGGCCCTTCCTAATTCGGGCGGCGGCACTGGCTCGCAAGGCTACCATTCCGGCCCTGCAAGCGGCGATCGCCGAAGCCCGCAATGTCGACCTGGGCCGAGCCCTGCGGATTGATGCCCAAACCCTGATTGCTGACTGGCTCGACCAGATCGAGGTAATCCAAGATCAGCCCATCTTGAATGAAGCCAATCAACTCGCCACGGCTGACAAGCTGCGGGAGGCCATTGAGGTGGCTCAACAGATTCAGGACGATCGCGCCTTACATGGGCAGGCCCAGGCGATGATCCAGGATTGGACGCGCACCTTGCAAATTCAAGAAGACACCCCCATTTTGGCAGAGGCCAAGTCCCTGGCCTATCGGGGTTCTTTGACCGATGCGATCAACGTGGCCTCGCAGATTGCCCCTGGTCGAGCGCTATATGGCGAAGCGCAGAACGCGATCGATTTGTGGGAAGCTGAAAGAGCCTATCTTTGGAAGCTCGATGCGGAAGAAGCCGAAGCCGAGGCTGCAGCGGAAGAAGCCGCCACGCCTGCTCCGGTTCCCGCCGCCGATGCAGAGCCCGTGACTCAGCCCCCTCCGCCCACCTCCGAAAATTAGCCTTAACGACTCGGTATGACGGCGTCTCCCCTCAATTTATTTTTAGTGGATGAAGATCCCGTCTTTCGGCTGGGTTTGCGGATCTGGCTCGAACAGCGCCCCGAATTTGCTGTCGTCGGGGAGGCATCTGACAGCGAAACGGCTCTTGCTGCCCTGACGGAGTTACAAACTGCGGCAACCCGCAGCGCCACCGACGCTGGCGTCAGCACTCCCACCCCGACGGTCGATGTGGTGATCATTGACCTGGGGCTGGGGCAAGGAGAACCCGATCGCTTGCAGGGGTTACAGCTCTGTAGCGAGATCAAACAGCAGTTGCCGACGGTGGCGGTGCTCGTGTTGAGTACCCAGACCGAACCGGTGTTGCAAGCAGCGGCGACGCGGATGGGGGCGGATGGTTTTGGCGCTCGGGGCTTGCCCGTGCGTGAACTGGCGCGATTAATTCAGCAGGTGGCCCAACCCCAATCGTCTACCTTGGCCGATGTCAGTGAAGATGTGGCCTTGCCTCAACCAGTGGAGGGACCGGTCGCCTACCTCAACCGCACCTCGATTGAACAAATTGACGCGGCGATGGCGGCGATCGAGGAACTCGCCACGGGACGCTTGCCCTACTGGTATCAGCTGGTCTTGGCAGGTAAGTATCGGGAACTGCGGGCGGCCCGGTGGCTGGTGCAGCGCCTTTTGCCAGTGTCGACAACGCCTCAGCCCCAGGCTGCATCCCAGGCTACTGCCAGTCAACCGGGTCTGGAAGGGGAACGGCCATCAGCTTTGCCTAGCGCCTCGAAGGTGCCCGCAGCCAACCTGGTGGAGTCCCGCGATCGCGCCATCATTCGGCAGCCAGCCCCCCTGCCGGTGCCGGTGGGGGATGTGCGATCGCGGGTGTGTGAAGCCGTCTTTCGCAAACTACAGTTTCCCCTCGACAATCGCAGTGCCGTGCCGCTAGAGATTGATATTTTGCGCTCGGATAAATGCCGAGAGCTGTTGTATACCACCCTGCGATCGTTCGAGATCCTATTGGATGATTTACAGCAGGCTCAGGTTTTGCCCGGACAACTGGACGATCGCCGCTTGACCTTTCTCCGCGATCTGTGGCAAACGGTCACCATCGACTTCTTTGGTCGCTACTACACCCCCGCAATAGACGGCATTGAGCAACCCATGGTGACAGTGCTGCAACAGGATGAGGCGATCGTGCAGGCCGAAATTTTGGCCAAGATTCCGGCGGTGCCCACGCTGCTAGCCCATCTCCTCTTCCAAGCCCCCCTGGAAATTGATGGCGCTTCCTACATGGCGACCACCCCCGAAGCCCTGCGCCGTAGCCAGTTTCTGCTGGAGAATTTGTTGGTGCAAGTGGCCTGTGCCGTTATGCAGCCCGTGTTGAACCGCTACCCCGATGTGGAATCGTTGAAACGTGGCCTCTATCAACGCCGCATTATTTCCACTCGCGACATTACCCGCTTTCGCAATGAGCTGTCGTGGCGTTACCGTTGGGATCAGTGGGTCAATGATCCCAAAGCCATGTTTGAAAGCGAATATCGGCTGTTTGCCCTGACACCTAGTGGTCTGCAAATCCATACCGTTTACGCCCCGCGACAAGCAGAACTGGCAACGCTATCGGGGGTGCAGTATGCCCTGACCCTGGCCCTGGAAGCCCGCGATGCGATCGCCCCCCGCGTACGCGCCACCCTCTCCCTCGCGGGCAGCACCGTCGTCTTCGTCCTGACGGAAATCATCGGTCGTGGCATTGGCCTCATCGGTCGCGGCATCGTCAAAGGCGTCGGCAGCACCTGGCAAGATATCCGGTTTCGCCAACGTCAGCGGGATGAGCCATAGGGGGACGGCACGTTGATCCCCGGCGGTCTGCAGGAAGGGCGATCGCGCATCTCAGGCACGTCAATCCGACTTCTAGGTCCAAACCGCTAAAATTGAGGTGGCGGTCGTTTCAACTGCGGCCCTGATACCCACATGGTTTGACAGATTTCATGGTTGCTCCCGGTTTCGTCGATTTTTTAGATGAATACGATGTCGTCGTGGTGGGCGGCGGCCACTCCGGCTGCGAGGCGGCCCTGGCGTCGGCTCGACTCGGTTGCCGCACCCTGCTGATCACGCTCAATCTGGACAAAATCGCCTGGCAACCCTGCAATCCGGCTGTCGGTGGTCCTGCGAAGTCGCAACTGGCCCACGAAGTTGACGCTTTGGGCGGCGAAATTGGCAAAATGACCGATCGCACCTACCTGCAAAAGCGCATCCTCAACAACTCGCGAGGGCCAGCGGTGTGGGCGCTGCGGGCACAAACAGACAAGCGCGAATACGCCGCCATGATGAAAGCGATCGTCGAAAACCAAGAGAACCTGACCATCCGCGAAGGCATGGTGACGGATCTGGTGTTGGGCGACAATGACGACGTGGTGGGCGTCGAAACCTATTTTGGCGTCGCGTTTAAATGTAGAGCGGTCATTCTCACCACGGGCACCTTTCTCGGCGGCATCATTTGGGTGGGCAACAAGTCCATGCCAGCGGGCCGGGCGGGTGAATTCGCCGCGACGGGCCTGACGGAAACCCTGAATCGGCTGGGCTTCGAAACCGATCGCCTCAAAACCGGCACCCCCGCCCGCGTCGATCGTCGCTCCATCAACTTTGACGTACTGGAACCGCAACCCGGCGACGAGGATGTGCGCTGGTTTAGCTTTGACCCTGAGGTGTGGGTCGAGCGCGAGCAAATGCCCTGTCACCTGACCCGCACCACCGCCGAAACTCACCGCCTGATTCGCGAAAACCTGCATCTATCCCCGGTTTACGGCGGTTGGGTAGATGCCAAAGGGCCACGCTACTGTCCCAGCATCGAAGACAAAATCGTCCGTTTTGCCGACAAGGAAAGCCACCAGATTTTTCTAGAGCCGGAGGGGCGGACCATTCCCGAAATTTACGTGCAGGGCTTTTCGACGGGACTGCCCGAGAAGCTGCAACTGGCGATGTTGCGGAGCCTGCCCGGTCTGGAACATTGCGCTATGCTGCGTCCCGCCTATGCGGTGGAATATGACTACCTGCCCGCGACCCAGTGCTATCCCACGATGATGACCAAGCGGGTCGAGGGGCTGTTTTGTGCGGGGCAAATTAACGGCACCACCGGCTACGAGGAGGCCGCCGCTCAGGGCATGGTCGCCGGGATCAACGCGGCTCGGCTGGTCAAGGGACAGGAGATGGTGGTCTTCCCCCGTGAGGGTAGCTACATCGGCACGCTGCTCGACGACCTCTGCACTAAAGAGTTGCGGGAACCGTATCGGATGCTGACCTCGCGATCGGAATATCGGTTGCTGCTGCGATCGGACAACGCTGATCAGCGTCTGACGCCCCTGGGTCGGGAGATTGGGCTGATTAGCGATCGCCGCTGGGCGCTGTTCCAACGCAAGCAGGCTAACATCCAGGCCGAAAAAGCCCGACTGGCGAAGGAGCGGGTCAAAGAGCACGACGACCTCGGCCAACGCATTGCCGCCGACACCGGTCAGCGCATCAAGGGTTCCATCACCCTGGCGGATCTGCTGCGGCGTCCCGGCTTTCACTACACCCACTTGGACGACTACGGTCTGGGGCGTGCCGATTTGGTGCGCGAAGAAAAAGAAGGAGCCGAAATCGACATCAAATATTCTGGCTATATTCAACGGCAGCAGGCGCAAATTGACCAGGTGAGCAAAAACGCCAACCGCAAACTACCCGAAGCACTGGACTACGATGTCATTGATACCCTGTCGAAAGAAGCCCGCGAACGGCTCAGCAAAGTGCGTCCGATGACGGTGGGGCAAGCCTCCCGCATCGGGGGGGTGAATCCCGCTGATATCAATGCGCTATTGGTATATCTCGAAATTCAAGCCCGACGACAGGGGATGAGTGAGGGGAAAGTGGCGATCGCGCCGTAATTTAACCCGTTTTATACAAGTAAGATTTCGCAGCTTTGGTTGATAGTAGAACGACTGTAGATAATATGATTCAGGCTAATCCTCAACTATTAACCGCTGATGAATTCATCGTTCAATATGGCGACCAAGATCAGTATGAGCTTATTGATGGAGAGTTAGTTGATGTGGAGCCGACCGGATTACATGAACAGGTGATCGGCTTTATTACTCGTAAGCTGAACGTTGAGATTGATCGCTTGAATTTACCTTACTTCATTCCCCATCGTTGTTTAATTCGTGTCTCCGAGCAAACTGCCTTTCGTCCCGACATTGTAGTCTTAGACCAGACAAAACTGGGGCAGGAAACGCTTTGGCGATCGCAACCTGTGATTACCTCCAATGTCGCAATCAAACTGATTGCTGAAGTGGTGAGCACGAATTGGCAAAATGACTACGCGCGTAAAGTGGAAGATTATGCCTTATTTGGTGTTCCGGAATACTGGATTACGGATTATTTGGGACTAGGTGGACGAGAATATATTGGCATGCAAAAACAGCCAACTGTGACGGTTTGTCGGTTAGTGAATGAGTTTTATGAAAAGGTTTTAGTCAGGCAAGGAGACTTTGTATCGTCTTCGATTTTTCCAAACTTACAGCTCCAAGCAAATGCGATTTTCACCGCCGGGCAAGTAGCAAATGAATAAGCGATTGCCACTAAGCTGGAAAGAGGACGGTTTCGGTGCTGGTATCAAAGAGGTGGATTTTTGCGGGGGCGATCGCGATATTCCCTCAGACTGAGTATCCTGTAGGTAGTCTCAAATGCTTGGGGAAGGCACTTGCGATGGAAGAAATGGAACTTTATCGGCGGTTGGCCGCTTTGGAAAGGCGCGTCAATAAGTTAGAAGCCGGCATGCAAGAGCTTGATCATGTCGTCGATCCGCAGGGATGGATTGGTGAAGCGTTTCACGTTATGGAAACGCACATGGACACCAAGTTCCAAGCGATGGATGCCAAGTTTAAGGAAATGGATGCCAAGCTGGATGTGATTTTGAGACATATCACTGGGATGGACTCGCAGGACAGCGATACATCAGCGCCATAGCCCTTCCGGCCAGATGAGTACGCATCGATGATCGGTATCGTGTCTGCTCAAGTTTGGCAGAAGCGAGATCGCCCTCTTCTCGCCACCGCTTATGGGCCTGTGCTGGGAAACAGGGCGGTTTCCGATCGCGCGTCAAAGAGGTGAATTTTGTCGGGGGCGATCGCCAACCACAGTTCTTCCCCAATCTCGAAGGCGCGATCGGGTTCGACACGAACTTGCAGCAGGTCTTGACCGAACTGCACCGCCAGGTAAGTTTCGCTGCCGAGGGCTTCGATGCGCTTGACGGTAACCTGTAAGTTTTTGGGCGCGGGGGAGCTGAGGCTCAGGTGTTCGGGGCGGATGCCAAGGATGGCGGGTTGTCCGTCGTAGTCCCGCAATGTGACTTCCCACTCGCCAGGGAGGGTGAGGCGAAAGTCGGGATGGGTGACTAGCAGCGGGGCGGTGATTTGCACCGGCAAAAAGTTCATGGGCGGGGAGCCGATGAAGGCGGCAACAAAGCGGTTGGCGGGGCGGCGATAGAGTTCCAGCGGGGTGGCGACCTGCTGAATTTGTCCAGCATTCATCACGGCGATGCGATCGCCCATGGTCATCGCTTCGATCTGGTCGTGGGTGACGTAGATGGTGGTGATGCCCAGTTGGCGTTGCAGGTTGACAATTTGGGCGCGGGTTTCCATGCGGAGTTTGGCGTCCAGGTTCGACAGGGGCTCGTCCATGAGGAAGACTTGGGGGTTGCGGGCGATCGCCCGGCCCAGGGCCACCCGCTGCTTTTGGCCGCCGGAAAGCTGCCGGGGCAAGCGATTCAGCAGACCATCGATTTGCAGCATGTGGGCGACGGCGCGCACCCGCTGGTCGATCAGCTTATCGGCGGGGGCCCAATACCGCAGCCCTTTGGGAAAGCGGCGGGTGGCACCGGAGAGCAGGGTTTGCCAGCGGGTGCGATCCGCCAGGGCTTGTTGCAATCGTTGGTTCGCGTCGAGTGCCGCATTGGATACTGGCGAATCGGTCGGTGCGGCCAGCAGTTGAGCGCGGCTGCCGCCCATGCGTCGCAGCCCGAAAGCCAGATTGTCGTAAACGGTGAGGTGCGGATACAGGGCATAGCTCTGGAACACCATGGCGATGTCGCGCTGCTTGGGCGGCAGTTGGTTGACCTGGCGATCGCCCACCCAGATATTCCCTGCCGTGATTTCTTCCAGCCCGGAAATCAGGCGCAGCAGGGTACTTTTGCCACAACCGGAGGGGCCGACAAGCACCATAAATTCGCCGTCTTGCACCTTGAGGTTAATCCGTCGCAGCACGGCTTGATCAACGGCGACTTGATCGGGGCCGACGGTGGACTGTGGCTGTCCTTGTCCGACAAAGGTTTTGTACAGATTTTCCAGGACAACTTGGGCCACGACCGATGGTTCCTCAGCAAAAAGGGGGACTGCACAGGGACGAGAGTGATCTTGTCCCTGCCAGGGTTTGAGTGTTTGGGGTTACTGACAGCGACGCAGTGTTACTCCTCAGAATCGTCGTCACCAGTTTCGCCATTGGCCCCATTATCAATCAACGAGGTCAGGGTTACGGTCTCAATTTTTTCACCTTTGGCAAATTTACCCAGTCGGTAGGCCGTGGGCGTGTCACGTCCCTGACGGGGAATGGCGTCGATGGGAATCTGGGCGCTGCGAGCGTTGGAGGTGATCACTGTGATTTCGCCACCAGGGGGACTGGGGGCGATCGCCACCAGGTAGTCCGTTTTTTGCTTAAACAAGAACGCCTGGGTGCCGATGCCGCCCCGCGCCCCGCGGTGAATGCCCGAGATGGGGAGCCGCTTGGCAAAGCCAGCGGTTGAAACCATGAGCACACAATCGTTTTGGTTTTGAATGCGGACACAGCCGACGATGCTTTCCTGTTTGCGGAGGCGCAGGGCTTGCGGTCCCTGGGCGGTACGCCCCATCAGGGGCAGATTTTCGTCATCGATGGTAAAACGAATCAGTCGCCCCCCGGACGTGGCGATCGCGAGTTCTTCGTCCGCTCTGGCTAACGTGATGAAGGCCAGGTCGTCGCCTTTTTTGAGCTTGACGGCGGTGAGGCCGCGCCCCGTCAAGTTTTGGAATTCGGCCAGGGGCACCCGCTTGATTTTGCCCTGGCGAGTCAAGAGCACCAGGTCGTGGGTAAGCCCGTCTTCAGTGAGGACAAGGTGGGTGGCGATCGCTTCGGGGGTGGTCCCCGCCGAACTGGGCAGCAAATTCACCAGGGGCACGCCCTTCGACTGCCGTGACGTTGGGGAAATGTCGCCAACGGTCAGGGTAAACGCCTTGCCGTCGCGGGTCAGCACCAGTAGTTGTTGGGCGGTATTCGCTGTTTCCGTCTGCAGGGTGGGATCTTCGGCTTCCTGGAACTCCTGGGCGTCGGCGTCGGGTTGTCGGGCCTGCCGCCGCTGGTACGCCTTGGTCGAAGAGCGCCGCACATAGCCCTTTTGGCTAAATTCCAGCACCACATCTTCTTCTTTGTGCTCCGCCAGAATTTCCGCCAGTTGCTCTGACTCTTCCTGGCGTTCCGCCTCGGTTTGAATGCGGGTCCGGCGCTCGTCGCCAAATTTTTTCTTCAGCGATCGCAGCTCTTTTTTCAACGCTTTGAGCAGTTCATTGCGATCGTTCAGCAGCCGCAGCAGTTCGTCGCGGTAGCCGGTGAGTTCATTGTATTCGTCCTGCAGGTTCTGCCGCTCTAGCCCCGTGAGCCGTCGCAAGGGCATCGCGAGAATGGCATCGGCCTGGCGATCGCTCAGCTCAAAGGCTTCCCGCAAGGACACTTTGGCGGTGGTGCCGTCCGGCGCATGGCGCAAAATGTCGATGAGCTGATCCAGGTTTTCCAGGGCGCGCATCAGCCCTTCGACGACGTGCAAACGGGTTTCGGTTTTTTCCAGGTCGTGGCGATATTGTCGGGTAAGCGTCTGTTCCCGAAAGTCGAGAAAAGCTTGCAGGATCTCGCGCAGCGATAGCTGACGCGGTTGTCCATCATTGAGCGCTAGCATAATCGCCCCAAAATTATGCTGGAGCTGAGTTTGGCGATATAACGCACTCAGGACGACTTCGGGTTGGGTTTCGCGTTTGAGTTCGATGACCACCCGCATGCCGTCGCGATCGCTTTCGTCACGAATGTCGGCGATCCCGTCGAGGCGACCGTTGTTCACCAGATCGGCGACTTTCTCAATCCATCCGGCTTTGTTGACCTGATAGGGCAGTTCCGTCACGATGATCGCCGTCCGCCGCTGCCGTCCCCGTCCGGGCCGCACTTCTTCTAGCTGCGTGATCCCCCGCACGGGAATGCTGCCCCGCCCGGTGCGATAGGCATCCTCCACCCCCTGGGTATCAATGATTTGCCCCCCGGTGGGAAAGTCGGGGCCAGGGATCAGTTCCAAGAGCCGCTCGTCGGACAGGGTGGGGCGATCGATTAGCGCAATTAACCCGTCGACCACCTCGCCCAAATTGTGGGGGGGAATGTTGGTCGCCATGCCCACGGCGATCCCCGACGACCCATTGAGCAGCAGGTTCGGCAACTGGGCCGGGAGCACAATCGGCTCCTGCTGGGAGTTGTCGAAGTTGTCGATAAAGTCGACGGTGGCCTCGCCGATGTTGTCGAGTAGGGATTCAAAACTGACGGCGGCGAGGCGCGTCTCGGTGTATCGCATGGCGGCGGGCGGGTCGTTGTCCACCGAGCCAAAGTTGCCGTGCCCCGCCAGCAGCGGATACCGGCTGGAGAAATCTTGCACCATGCGCACCAGGGCGTCGTACACCGCTTGGTCGCCGTGGGGGTGATATTTACCGAGCACGTCCCCCACTACACGGGCGCATTTGCGAAAGGGGCGATCGGGGCTTAACCCCAACTCGTACATGGCGTAGAGAATGCGCCGGTGGACGGGTTTGAGGCCATCTCGCACGTCGGGCAGCGCCCGCCCGACGATGACACTCATGGCGTATTCCAGGTAGGACCGCTGCACCTCGGTATGTAGAGGGGTCGGCACGACCTGCCCGGCTGAAAGTATGTTGAGTTGATCCGCCATGAATCCCTGTCCTCTGAAATTGGGAACTAATAAAGTAGTCCGGCTGTATTTTGCCCAATCGAACGGGCATTAACAATGCTGTAAGGTAAAGGCAAAAGTTGTCAGTTTGCAATAATTTGCGGCTACGATCAAATGAGATCTTTCTTTGTGACCGCTCATAATGGGCAATGTAGCAAGGTTTGACCCCTACCTGAGGCTTTCGCCATTTAAGGAATTACCATGAAGACCGTCCTCATCGTTGAAGATGACATGATTAATGCCCGCGTGTTTTCGAAGATTTTGTCGAAACGGGGGGGCTTTGCCGTCAAGCATACGGAGGATGTTGACGAGGTGATGGCGATCGCCCGTGGGCGCGAAGCCGACGTCATTTTGATGGATGTCTCCCTGTCACATAGCTTGTATGAGGGTAAACCCGTTGACGGCATTAAGATCACCCAAATGCTGAAGTCGGATCCGGTCACGTCGGATTTGCCGGTGATTTTGGTGACGGCCCACGCCATGCAGGGCGATCGCGAAAACTTCCTGGCCCAAAGCGGCGCGGATGGCTACATCAGCAAGCCGGTCATCGACCATCAAAAGTTTGTGGATGACATTGCTGCCCTCATGCCGAAATCATAGCAGAGCACTTGTACTAAGTCGCAAAAGTTTTGTGCTCGTGCAATCTTGAGCTTTTTGGAGGTTGTCGTGAGCAGCGACGTCTGCAACTGACGGGTTTGTGTAGTTGGGTTGGCCTGGTGAGGCAGGGCAGGTTGCTTTTATATTCTGGTGTTAGTAGGCGAGGCATTTTCGTGGTGAGGTGCTGGTTTCTGTGTCACCATCTTCAGAAAATGCCTCGCCCCTACGGCGATCGCTCTTACCCTCATACTCAGCCACCCAACTACTCTCACACCCTCACACCCTATGCAACTCCACCTCTCCACTTGGCCCGAAATCGAAACCTACCTGCAAACCTCCAAGGGCATAATTTTTCCCATTGGTTCTACCGAGCAGCATGGCCCGACGGGGCTGATTGGTACGGATGCGATCTGTGCGGAAACGGTGGCGCGGGGGGTCGGTGAAGCAACGGGGGCGGTGATTGGCCCGACGATTAATGTGGGCATGGCGCTGCACCATACGGCGTTTCCCGGCAGTATGAGTCTGCGGCCCAGCACCTTGATCGCGCTGATTCAGGATTATGTGAAACCGCTGGCGCGATATGGGTTTGAGCGGTTCTTTTTTATCAATGGGCACGGCGGCAATGTGGCAACGCTAAAGGCGGCGTTTTCCGAGACTTACGCCCATCTGGCGGATCTGGGCCTGGACAATGCCGGGCGGATGCGGTGCCAGGTGGCGAACTGGTATATGGCGCGATCGGTGTATGCGATCGCCAAGGAACTCTACAGCCACCAGGAAGGCTCCCATGCCACCCCCAGCGAAGTGGCACTGACCCAGTTTGCCTATCCCGACCACATCAAGCAGGCGGAGCTGAATCCGGCAGTGGCTCCCTCGGGTTATCCGATCTACAGCGCCACGGATTTTCGCGAGCACTACCCCGATGGTCGCATGGGGTCTAATCCTGCGCTCGCGACCCCGGAACACGGCCAGCGGCTCTATGAGGCCGCAGTCAAAGAACTGAGCAGCGACTACTTGCAATTTTTGGCGGCAGATTAGGGCGTGCCGTCGCTAACCGAATTTTTGGCGATGGCGTAACATCGCGACTTTGGGGACTTAGCGGGTGGGATTAGTCATGAGCCTAATCTGCCAATGATCGTCAATCTGCTGAACATGCAGAGTCGGAATCGTCTGAAGTAGCTCAATGAGCTGCCAACCAGGACAAACACAGCGCATCACAGGCTCGATTGGTTGCTCGTAATAAGCACGAAACTTTTCGCTCAATTGCTCAATTGATGTAAACTCTCCGAAGCTTGTTAAGCTCATGACAATTTCTATCAATGCAAATTCTAAATCCTCTATTGACCTCATCTCAGGGACTCGAATTGGCTGATATTCTAGACGCTTCGTGGATTGTCGAACTTTTGGATTTGCGACACCACTAGACCTAAACTCATCCACAAGACGAATATAAAACTCCTGTGGGTTTGAGGTTGGATAGATTCTGAAACGTGGCAAACCACCTAGCACATTTCTCAAATCACTGCCAGAGACTTGAGCCTGCAGGGCCGTTGCGATCAAGACGCCATGTTTTGCCCGGAATAGGGCGTCCAACTCAGTATTCTTCACCCAAGCATTGTTTTGGCAATGGGATACATCAGTAATGAGGGTGGCTAATTCTTCCAGTAACTTTTGCAGCGACGAAAAACCAGATGACTCCGGATGAGATTCTATATTTGGATAACACTCAGCATTGATACGTGTGAGTGATCTACAGAGCCTCTTTCGTGTGTTTCCTTATACTTGAAGTACGGTTTACCCCATCCTGGCAGTTTTGGTGGATCGTGGGCCGGTGTGCTAATGGGGCGATCGCGGCACCACGGTCGGCACCGGGGGAGCTTGCTGACGGGCGGGGCGATCGCTTTCGTCGTAAATCTCGCCCACCAGTTCCTCCAGAATATCTTCGAGGGTGACGAGGCCCACCGTGCCGCCAAATTCATCTACCACGATCGCCATATGGACCCGTTGCTGCAGCAGTTGCTTGAGCAGGACGGCGGTGGGTTGGCCTTCGGGGGCGTAAAACGGGGGTCGCATCGCCAGGGTGACAAGGCCATCGCTCTGACCCGTTTCCTCCAGCTTGGCGAGTTCTTGCAGGGCGCGTTTGAGGTGGACGATGCCAACAATCTGGTCTTTTGACGACTCCTGCACCGGAATGCGGGAATAGCCGGTCTTTAAGCAGAGCTGCACCAGGTCGTTCAAGCTAGCGTCATGGGAGATGGTCTGCATGTCAATGCGCGACTTGACCAGATCGCGCGCGTGCAACTGATCCAGGCGGAGCGCCCGATTGAGCAACTGGCGCTTGTCGAGGTCGAGTTTGCCGTGACCGCCCAACACGTCGATGAGGAGCTGCAAGTCGCGCACCGATTCCGTGGGCTGCCGCTGTCCGCTTTGCAACAGTCGGATCAGGCGAGTGGTGGCAATTTCGATCGTCGGGATGATGTACAGCCAGGACAGCAGCCGCGACAGCCAGTAAACCGGACGGACGGCCATTTGAAAATAGGGCAAGACATTGCTGATAGCTAAAGATTTGGGTGTGATTTCGCCGAAAATCAACAGCAGCAAAGTGATTACCCCAGCGGCCAGCCCCAGCCCCGCACTGCCAAACCAAATCGCAAACAAATTACTAGTGAGAATTGCCGCGAAGTTATTGACGAGATTGTTGCCAATCAGCAGGGTGGTGATAAAACGTGTGCGCTGCTTGAGCACCAGCACAAAAATGCGATCCGGGTCGCCCGTTTCCTGAATCAGCGATCGCAGTTTGAGGTTGTCGAGCGCCGTAATTGCCGTCTCGGATCCAGAAAAGAACGCCGAGAGCGCGATGAGTAAGACCAGCGTGATGCCATCAAACCAATAGCTGCCCAAGAGCGGTGCACTGGCAAGCCGTATGGAATCTGAGGATTGAGCCAACAATATGCAATTCAGAGGGTGACGCGGTCCTTCAGCGCAACAAGGGATATTTTGTGATGATACTGCCTCAGGCTGGGCAACTGTGTGGCGATCGCAGCAAAGATCTGCCGCAGGGCTGACATGCCCAGCCGCCGCTGAAGGATGACGGCTCGACGGTCGTTGAACTGATGGCACTGGGGCGACTCAAGGGATGTCAGCCGAGGGCAGACGATCGCCGTGGTGCCCATGCTTCTCGCGCAGGCTAGGAATTAGCGGGGACTGACTGCCGCAGACTCAGGGCAAACCACGCGACCCCCAGAGTCAATATGCCAGTAATCCCAAAAGGCACCCCATACCCAAAGCTGACCAACAGGCCCGCCGTCGCTGGACCAATGGCATTCGATAGGCTAAGAAATGACGCATTGGTGCCGAGCATTTCCCCTTGCTCTTGAGCACCACTGCGCAGCGACAAAATCGACTCGATTAGGGGCAGCGGGAATGAGTTGACTGCGGCAAAGAGCACCGTAATCAAAACGAACGCCTGAATGGTGGGAAACGCGGGAATCAGCAAAAAGCACACGCCCCGTGCCGCTAGCATAAACGCCAAAATATGCACGATATTAAACCTGGCTCGCAAGGGATCGAGGGCAAAAACCTGAGTCATAAAGCCGATGATGCCAAACATGGCAAAGAGCAGCGCCAGCCTGCCGGGCGTCTGATTCAAAATATTTAAGAAAAAGGGTTGGAAGGCGAAGGTAAAGATGGTGAAGGTAAAGCCGCTGAGAAAGGTGACCAAAAAGGTGCGGCCAAAGCGGGGATTGTGCAGCGATCGCGAAATCCGATCAAATTTGAAATCTGACCAGCGGAGCTGAAATTTTTCACAGACCTGGTGAGTTTCGGGCAGGCAGATGGCGCAGAGGAGGGTGGCGATGAGGGCGATCGCTGCCGAGATGATAAAGCTCATGCCCAACGAAGAGACCCCCGGCAGGGTGGGCAACTGCTGCGCCAAAAAACTCAGGGGCGGCCCCGCCACAAACCCGAGGCGAAACGTCGCGCCGAAAATTCCGAAGGCCTTGGTGCGCTGGTCGGGATGGGTGGTGTCGCTGATGATGGCTTGCGCGATGGAGTTGTTGCCGCCGGTCAGACCGTCTAGTGCGCGAGCCCCAAATAGTAACCAGGCAAATGGGGCGAGGCTCGCCATTAAGTTAGCGATCACTGTGCCTAACAAACTCAAAACCAGCAAGGGTTTGCGTCCGAGGCGATCGGAGAGCCGTCCCAAAATGGGGGTGCCGATAAACTGGGAAGCGGCATAGGCCGTAGTCAGCAAGCTGGCCTCAAAGTCGCTCAGGCCAAACTGTTTGGCGTAAGGATACAGAACCGGAATGATGATGGTGAAACTGACCGCATTGATAAACGCGACTAGCGTGATAATCCAAAATCGCCACGGCAGGCGTTTGAAATTTTGGGTCACCTCCTCAACGCCGTCCGCCATATCCCCCTCGTCTGCACAACCGTTCCATCATGACTGACTTTGGCCAGTCTGAGAATGAGACAAAAGCATAGAGGCGACAGCGGAGGAATTCAAATTTTCCATGTCATCGAAGACAATCCGTTTGTCTGACAATTTTTTGAAAACAAAGTGTCTTTGTGTTGAGAGTTCTCGAAAAAATTGACGATGGTTGCAGAAATTTATCAGGCTTTAACGGCTGGTCGCTCAGCGCTCGACAGTCTGAAGATGCTGAATCAGTACGTGGACGAGGTCAAAGATACTCAAAAGCGGGGTGAGTTTATATGAATTATTGGGCAACTCAATCTTGAGCTTTATGAGGCGCAAACTCGGCTTGTAAGTAGCTGAGCTGATTCAACTGTAGGATGGGTAAAGCCCTATGGGCATAACTACGCTAAAGCGATAGCGTAGCCCATGCGGGTGTTGGGTTTCGTTCCTCCACCGCAACCTACGGCGTCTTACGTTTAATTGCAACTGCCTACTTAGGAGATCTCCAGGAACAAAAATACCGGGCTGTGGTGCATTACGCTGCGCTTTAGCGGAGCCATGCCCATAGGGCTATATGACACCCTACAAGTGGGAAATTCTTTTCCAGAGATCTACTTAGAACAGATGCGTGCAAACGATGAACTAAAAGAAGAAGGTAAATAGAATTTCATTTAAATGTGTCATTTATAAAAAATGAAAGCCCATAGCAATTGCTTTGCAAAGTGATTTTCATGCTTCAACGAGCTAAGTCTTGCTAGAGCCGATCGCTCCTTTCCCTAACCCGTTCTGCTGTGCGCAAAATCTGCCCCGCCAGCATCGCTGCGCCAAACCCATTGTCAATATTCACTACCCCAATGCCCGTCGCGCAGGAATTCAGCATGGTCAGCAGGGCTGACACGCCGCCAAAGCTGGCTCCATACCCCACGCTAGTCGGCACCGCCACAATCGGCACATCCGAGAAACCCGCGACCACACTTGGCAGCGCCCCCTCCATGCCTGCGACCACAATCAACACATCGGCCTGAGCCAGTACCTCTCGATGCCGCAGCAATCGGTGAATGCCTGCTACGCCGACATCCCACAGCCGCAACACTTGAAAGCCGGAGAGTTCCGCTGTGACGGCGGCCTCTTCGGCCACTGGTAGATCCGCTGTGCCGGCGGTGAGAATGCCGATGATGCCGGGGGGTTGGGGTTGTCGGTTCATCGGCACCAGGGCGCAAATCTTGGCGAGC
>Ga0081535_100225_pt1 | contig 50401 bp, 46 predicted proteins | sample HotLakmasection3_FD_71020 | JGI IMG/M metagenome (GOLD analysis project Ga0081535, IMG submission 71020) | Hypersaline microbial mat communities from Hot Lake, Washington, USA - Section #3 (SPADES assembly) (version 2) | ecosystem: Environmental > Aquatic > Non-marine Saline and Alkaline >... | reverse complement strand
CGACAGATTAAGCGTATGGGAATTCAAAAATATGTCGTCAGACCAGAAATCCCATCTAGCCACCAACGCCGACATAGCGCGTTTTATGTGGGGCAACAGTTACCGATTTGGCTCCAGTTACAGCAATTGTGTCAGGAAACATTGGACGAGCTTTTGCGTATTAACCGTCGTTGGATCAACTTTTACAAGCAGGGACAGCGGGCTATAGAGCTTGCTATGTCTACGTTCTGAGCCCGCTGTCGCCCTGACAGTTGATATACAACAACTACCTATGGGCTTTCTAAATGATGAAGGTTACTTACTAGCAACCGCCCAGCGGAGGCAATCTGGGGAAATTGTTACAGTGGCGGTGAGAAACACGAAAGGCATGTCCGTTTCACTATCAATTGATGGTCTACCACCTTTTCGGAAACCCCCCGAATTTGGCGGGATGGGTAAAGACCCAATCTGGCAAATTGATGACAGCAAAATTGCCGGAGATTTAGAAGCCGTTCAAGACAGCCACACACACGTTAGCATTCTGCCAGGCGTTACAATGCGCCTAGACAAGTACGAAATGGCTTTGGCAAAGACTCAAAACGACTGGCAGCGGGTTAATTAGCTCAAACTACATTTGGAGTGTTCGGGCAATGGCATGGGCATTTAGTTTATCGGTAGAATGTGGTTCAGCGGAAAGCCAAGCCAGGCAGTTTGCCCAGCATTTTGAAGGGTTAACCTGGGTTTTATCCAGCGGCTCCCAATGTCAATCCCAGGTAGATATTTTTCAAGATATTGAAGAAAACTGGTGGTGCAGAATTCGCCCTGACAATATTAGTAATTTAGGAATTGATAGACCTGAGAGTGCCTATGCCATGACGGAGTTGGGTATTCTTCTTTATCAAAAACTCCGAACTGCACCCCCATTTCGATATGCCCTGGTTGGGGTTGAAGTTGATGAATTTAGAACCTTTAGTGAATTAAGTGGAGATGCTGCTTCCCTTGCGATTCCTGGATTAGTTTTATCCACCGAGCTAGAGAAACAATTCCAAGAAGGTTTATCCAGTCTTCGCCCGTTTAGTCCTGGTTATGTTTGGCAGCCTTATGCCGGGGAAATTTATAGTCCCTTGATGACTTCACCAGAGCTGAAAAGCAAGTTAAATGAATTACTGGCAGTTGGGTAGAAAATAGCCGTGATACTAAATCCGAGTAGCAAAACCCATAAACAGTTTCTTGTGGAATGCTTGCACAAGAAACTGTTTATAGGTTTTCTAGTTCGGATTGGTATAACGCGGTATTTGGGTGGGGCGATCGCCCTACCAACAAGGAAGGGCGATCGCTTCCATCCGGTCTTACCACTGGCAGATTAACGGCACTGGGCAGAGGGTAGGGGAGTAATGTTACTGCCAATTCCGCCTGTTCCTGTACGGGAGATCCAGCCATCAACGCTGGGGGAAGGCTGTACTTCCAGCCAAACCCGACCAAAATTGGGGCTACCACCGGGGGATGTCTGCTCTGTCGGTGGATTGGTTGTGGGATAAATGATTTCGCCGGATGTGTAGGATGAGACTATCGCGGAAGTGGTTGTTGGCTGATCCCGCACAATGAGGGCAACATCGGCACGGTAGCACAGGTCTGTTACCACGGGGTCATCGCCACAGGGACCAAGTGCCCCGGCATCCACCCAGCCGATAACACGAATCAGGTTATTGGTTGTGGGCAAGTAAACCTGCGCCCGCCCCTCCCGCAACACCCCGGTCAAAGTTATCTGTGTACCAGCGGTAAACGTTCCAACTCGGCTTGACGCCGGACTCAGAGTTGAATTGCTGAATACCTCAATGGTACGGTTTACCCGCCGACATTGCCTGACAAAAGAAAGGTTTTCATTCAGGGGAATGGTTTCCTGTGCTGAGACAGGGGCGATCGCAACGAAAGGGCTGAGCAGAGTCACAATACCCGCTGTTGCAATAAGATTTTTGAAGGATTCAAATGCTTTAAAGAGCGCCACGTGAAAACTCCTTACACACCATTGAAAAACAGACTCATCTAGCCGTTTTGGAACTCGAAATCATCATACGGCAGAATCTTTTTCACAGAAGAATATAAAGTATAGAAATTTATAATCACCCTGCTCGCCATTCTTCTAAAACCCCTTGGTTTTGCGTGTGTAGAGCACATGCAAAATCAAGGGGTTTAGAAAAATGGCATGGGTATAGGAGGTCACGACCATAAAGCTGCCGTGACCCGTATAAAACGCAACCTATTACACCCGGTGGGTGTCAATAATTTATCGTTTCCTCATTGACTAGCCGCGAAATCAACAACGATGTAGCGGTTCGTTTAAGAAACACCCACAACGGTGAGTTCAAAGGTAAGGTCTTTACCTGCAAGAGGATGGTTACCATCAATGGTGACGCCTTCGTCTTTGACATCCACCACGCGCACAGGTAGCGCACCGTCAGGAGTTCTGAGTTGAAGGGTTTGTCCCACTTCAGGGTTCAATCCATCGGGGAATTGCTCATGGGGAATGGTGGCGATCATGTCTTCGCGCACATCGCCGTAGGCTTCGGAGCTAGGAATTTTGATCGTATCGGTTGAGCCTTCGTCCATGTTTTGAATAGCGGCATCAAAGCCAGGAATCACCTGACCTGAACCTACTTGAAACTCTAATGGATCTCTGCCTTCAGATGTATCGAAGATAGATCCATCATCCAAAGTTCCTGTGTAATGAACCTTGACTGTTTTTCCGGGTGCGACCATACAGCCTCCTTAATATTTTTCTAAGTTCTAGTATGAGTTGCAGTCTTAAACCTAAACCGCCGAGGAAGATTCTGCAAGGATTAAATAAGTATTAAGAAATATGAGATTGTGGTATAGGAATTTTGTTGTGAGGATAGGGCGATCGCCCGCCTATCCAACGAAAATCTACCTATAAAGGTATGCTTAAAACTGGATTTTATGCGTTTTGATCAATACTCTTTATTCATGATGTTGCGTCCATTCTCGCCGCAACAGGCTGTAAATAAAGTCATCCCAAAGTTTGCCATCCAGTTCATGATGTTCGCGCAAAATTCCATCGCGATGAAACTTTAGCTTTTCCAGTAACTGAATCGATGCAGTGTTAAATGCACCCGTTTGGCAGTAGAGCTTATTCAAATCCATTGTTGTAAATAGCTGATGGATTGCCAGGGATAACATTTGATAACCAATACCTTGCTGGCGGAAATTGGGATGAACAATGTAGCCAAATTCTGCCGAATGATTACGCGGGTTGATATCAAAGTAAACAAAGCGACCCACAGGTGCGTCGATGCCGTCAATAAAAAACGCCAGGGTCATCACCTGGCTTGTCGTTGAGGTGCGTTGTCCGTTGACCAGGGGGCGGCAGGTGCGTTCTTCGAGGCGGCTGACCCGGTTCCACTCCGAAAAGATGTGCCGATGATCTTGGGTGGCGGGTACAAGTCGCATAAGCGGTGTCAATTTTGGATTACGGCAACTTCTTACATTACTCCAAGAAATAAAAAACAGGAAATGAAGATCAAATAACAACTTGTTTTTGAAAGCGTGGCTGTGCCGCGCTTTCAAAAACAAGTTGTTATTTGATTCGCGTTCCTTAGATCTTAGATGGCTTGCCAGATGCGGATAGTTTCGTCGTCGCTGCCGCTAATGAGGACGCGGCTGTTGGGGCTGAAGGCGATCGCATTCACACTCCAGGCGGAGGGTAGGCTGAGGGGGCGTTCTCCGGTGCGGCGCAGGCGTCCGGCTTCGTCCTGGGTGAGGTTCCAGAGGCGGATGCGGTTGTCTTCGCCGCCCGTGGCGAGGAGGCGGTTGTTGGGGGCGAGGGCGAGGCATGTGACACCCGCTCGATGGGCGAGGAAGGTGTCGATCACGCGCCCATCGCTGAGATCCCAGAAGCGGATGGTTTCGTCGGTGCTGGCGCTGACCAGGCTGAGCCAGTTGGCGCTGATGCCCACGGCACAGACGCGATCGCCATGTCCCCGCAAGGTACGGATGATGCGATCGCCCTCCAGATCCCACAACCGAATGGTGTTGTCGTCGCTGGCGCTGATCAGGGTTTTGCCATCGGGGCTAAGGAGCAGACTGCTGATGGCATCCCGGTGTTTTTGTAAACGTGCCAGGGGCGCACCGCTGGCGAGTTCCCACAGGTCTACCAGCCCATCGCCGCCACCGCTGGCAAGCATCTGCCCGTTTTGGCTGACGGCGATCGCTGCGATCGACCAGCCATGCTCCGGGGTTTGTTGGAGGAATTTGCGGGTTTCCAGATCCCACCACTTGAGGGTGCAGTCGTCGCTGCCGCTGATCAGGGTGCGCCCGTCGGGGCTGAAGGCGAGGGCGCGGATGCGGGCGTTGTGTCCCGAGGGGGAGCGGAGCGATCGCCCTGGAAAGGTGTGGAGCAAGCGCCCACTGCCCAGTTCCCAGAGTTTGATGCTGCGGTCGGTGCTGCCGCTGGCGAGGAGTTGCCCGTCGGGGCTGAGGGCGATCGCCTTCACCGGACCCTCATGCCCGGTCAGGGTAAAGACGCAGTCCCAGGTTTGGGGAATGCGGGCGATGCCGGGAGGCGCGAGTTCCGGCAACGGTGGCTCAAATTCGAGGACGGTTTCGTTGCCGCGCAGGGTAGGGATGCGGCGGCTCAACCGTACCACCGGACCTGCTGGACGGTGCAGCGCTTGCAGCACGTCATCCGCCCGCCGAAAGCGATCGCGGGTTGCCCGTTGCAGCATTTTGTTCAGCACTTCGGTGAGGCGATCGCTCACCGGGTTTACCCGGTAGTCCTGCCACACCCAGGTATCTTCGCTGGCGGAATACAGGTCAAACGGGTGCATCCCCGTCAGCAAATGGATGCAGCTCACGCCCAGGCTGTAGATGTCGCTGGCAAACACCGCTTTGCCCATCACCTGTTCGGGGGCGGCATAGGCGGCACTGCCGATGGTCGTCCCAGTGCGCGACAGCATTTCGGGGGTGACGTATTTCGACGCGCCAAAGTCCACCAGCACCAGATCACCGCTGCCCGGCAAATTCGCATCCTCTGGGCGCTGGCTCTGGCGTCGCAGAATATTGGTGGGCTTGATGTCGCGGTGGATGATCTGGCGATCGTGCAGGGCTTGCAGGACAGGCAGCAGGCTATTGAGCACCTGCCGAATCTTCAGCTCATCAAACGGACCCTCCGCTTTTAGCTCGGCTTCTAGGGTTTGCCCGTCGATGAATTCCTGGATGAGATACTGCTCGCCATCCGCTTCCAGGTAGTCGTAGAGTTCGGGAATTTGGGGCAGCTTGCCCAACTCCCACAGTTTGTCGGCTTCCCGGCGAAAGAGTTCGGCAGCCTGACGACGCTTTTCATCACCGGGTTGTGCCGGGAAAAACTGTTTGATGACGCACTTGGCAAGGCTCCCGTGGATTTTGAGATCGTATGCCTCGTCCAGTGCCAGGAAGGTGCGCCCAAAGCCCCCCTGCCCCAACAGTTCCAGGGAACGGTAGCGATCGCCCACCAACAGCGATCGCCCACAAGCCTCACAGAACCGTGCATCGGATGAATTTTTCGGCTGTGGACAATCGGGGTTGAGGCAATAACTCATAAAGACTCACGTAATCAATACCTTCGCCGTTTTCTGAAACTTGTCGTTGGGTGCGCAAAGCGCACCCAACGACAAGTTTCAGAAAACGGCAAGCATGTCCTCAGGTGGGCACCAGTTCGCCGGGGCGGAGCCGCGCCCATTTGCCCATTTCAGCGGTAAAGCTGTCGCAGCCAACGACATCATACTCTTCGCCAAAGTCGCCTTCCTGGACAATCTGACCATCCGGACCGACCTTCACTTCGGGCAGGGTGACGTTGTGGTTGATCATCGGGTTTAACGGCTCAAAGTCAGGGGTTTCCGTCAAATGCTGCTGCTGATGCAACTCTTCAACCGCATGGTATGTATTGCAGCGATCGACATAGTGGCAATTGACACAAATACACATATCCGCCTCGTTGGAACTCACCATTGTTTGCCTGCGGGGTTGCCCGATGGAGTCGGGCTGAGCAGCGGGGAGCGATCGCCCCGTCCATACTTTGTCCGCAATGGGCAAACATTTCTGATAATCTAGCTTAAATTTGCAGCGCGCATCGGGTTTGACACACGGTGTAGCAAAATAAAAAATTGTGGCTTTTTCTAACCTTCTGGGTTTGATCAGGTCTGGGCAATGCTGGAACGATAGGGTGGCATGGCATGGAGAGAATGGGGGATGGGGAATGGGGGAGGCGATCGCCTCTCCCTTGGGCAGAATTCGGCGGACAGGCGAGAAAAAAATCCGTCAAAGGTCAGGGCAAGGGGAAGCGGGGACAAAAGTCAACCGCTAGCATAGAACTAGAAGAATCATTCCACCCGTAAACCCAAAGAATAACCCGCTCCGTTTTTCGTTCTATTGCCCGTCTGCGCCTCCCAAATTTCGTCGCGATCGCCGCTGAAGTTTCGCTGAAGTTTCGCTGAAGTTAAGGATAACGGCTGTGTCACGCCTGTTAGACCTGTTGAGAATAAAGCGATCGCCGCTCCGGTGGGAATCTTTGCCAGTTAGTGCCAGGTAAGCGTTCTAACAATTCCTCCGGTAATTTACCAACCAATTATTTACCAACCAATTTATAGAGATCTCGTGTTGGTGGTTAATGTTTCTGAACTGTTGATTTGAGCTGATTTGAGCAATTCTTTGAACCGTACTTCTCTGTCTACCGTGCCATCTCTGGCGACCACATCGGTGTTGTCGCCCCAAACCTGGCCCTTCAGCCTGGACTGGCTACCTATGGATGCCTACTTGGTGGGCGGGAATGTGCGGGACGCTTTGCTGGGGCGCAAAGCTGAGTATTTGGATCTGGATTTTGTGATGCCCTCTGAAGCAGTGGAGACGGCTCAGAAAATTGCGCAGCATTATCGGGCGGGGTATGTGGTGCTGGACTGCGATCGCCAGATTGCCCGCGTCGTGTTCGACCGCGCCACGGTGGATTTTGCCCAACAGGTGGGCGGTTCCCTCGATGCAGACCTGCATCGGCGCGACTTTACGGTGAATGCGATCGCCTACCATCCCCATACCCACCGCCTGGTCGATCCCCTGCATGGGTACGAGGATCTGCAACGGCGACAAATCCGCATGGTTGCGCCGGAGAACCTGAAGGAAGACCCCCTGCGGCTGCTCCGGGCTTATCGCCAGTCGGCTCAGCTTGGCTTCGCCCTCGACCCTGCCACCGAGGAGACGATTCAAGATCTCGCGGATCTGCTGGGAAAGGTGGCTCCAGAGCGGGTGCAGGCAGAACTGAACTATCTGCTGGGGACGGCAGCGGGAACGGAGCGGCTGGCGATGGCATGGCGCGATCGCCTGCTGGCGCGCTGGCTACCCCACGCCACCCAGCGCGGTATGGATCGCATTGCGGGGATTGATGACGCGACGGCACTCCTGCGCGATCGCTACCCTGCCTTTTTTGCCGAACTCACCAACTGGCTGAAGGATCAGCAAAAAGTGTCGGGGATGGGACGCAGTTGGCTGCGGATCGCCAAACTCACCTGCCTGGTGTCCGAAGACCCCACCCTGGGAGAACAGGAGCTTTGGACGCTGAAGTATAGCCGCCTGGAGGTACAGGCGGTGCTGACGGTGCTGCGTTCCCTGACGCTGCTCCCCGACATCGCCAGTCACCCCTCCCGCCGCGCGCAATATTACTTCTTCCGCAAAGTGGGCAACACCTTCCCGGCGCTGGTGGTGCGGGGCATGGCGCAGGGGTTGGCGCTAGAGGCGATCGCCCCTCTCATTGAGCGCTTCCTGAACCCGGATGATCCCGTTGCCTATCCCAAGCCGCTGATTTCGGGGCGCGAGTTGATGCAAGCGCTAAACCTGCGCCCCAGTCCCCAGGTAGGGCGGTTGCTGGAGGCGATTCAGTTAGCCCAGGCAGAAGGGGCGATCGCTGACCGGGATGCCGCCATCCAATTTGCAAAACGCTATGCTGAAGAGGAAGAGTCTGCCAATCCACCCAATCTGTGAGCTGTTTTTGCAAAGGTTTTGCGCCAAAGGTTGAAGCGGTCAAGATTGAAGCGATGGGTCAGCGGTCGGCATTTTTATGAGCCGTTTTGAGGAGCATGACAGGACAAATAGCAGCAGCGATGGTCAGCCCTGGCAGGCGTAGTAACTTTACGCGATCGCTGAGTCTTGATACAATGTTGTATTTGTGAACTTTAATGCTCAACGCCGGAATTTAGCCGACATTTAACTCGATATTTAACGAACGCACACACCTACCAAACGAGGTCAAGGATGGCAAAACGCCGCAATCTTAAAAAAGAAAAAGCACTCCGTAACCTGGAATATGCTCGCAAGTTCCGCAAGCGTGGAAACAGTGGACGCTTCGGTAGACGCCGCTTCTTCAACAACAACCAGAGCAGCGACGGTAACGACAACGAACAGGAAAGCAGCGATAGCAACACGGAAGGAGCAGCCGACTAGAGTTGGCTTCCGTGTATTCATCTCTCGCTTATTCCAATGCCCGCTGAGCCGTTTTCATTGGCAGTGGGTTCGTTGGTTCAACCCATTAGTTCAACCATTTTTCTAATACTGAAGCTGCGCGGGTTCCCGCTTCAAATGCCGCTTCCAGGTTTGATCCTAGACACCAATCCCCGGTAATGACCAGGGGGATTGGTGTTTTTGCGTGGGGCGGCAGGTTGAGGGGCGCGTGGGGCGATCGCGCAAAGCCATAGCGCCAGCGGTGCAGTTGCAACGGCTGGGGATGCTCCATCCCTGGGAACCATGCGGCTCCTGCCTGTAGCATGGCAGCTCCCGCTGCCTCCAGGGTTGGTGCGTCGATATGCTGCGCCGCCAAAGCCGGAGTGCTGTGCAGCACACATACCTCATGCCCTGGCATGGAGCGCTTCTGGCTCTCGCGGCTCACCCACCGCAACACCGGATGCTGCAACGGCTGCAACGCCCCAACGGGATGCCATGCCGCCGCCTGATCCGCTGGATAGGTGGCGATCGCCGTGATACAGGGGTCAAACGTCACCCCCCGCACCGTCTCCAGCACCTCCATAGGCAAGCCTTGCGCCACCAGCGGTTCTAGCAGGGGCACTGCCTGGGGCGCGGGGATTGCCAGCACCAGGTTCCGTGCGTGGATGGTAAGAGGTTCCGTGGCTTCGGTGGTCAGTTCCCAGGTCTGGGCATCCGTCGGGGCAATGCCCAGCACCCGCTGCTGGCGGCGAATGTCGAGTCCGTCGGCTAGAAACTTGGCGATCGCCGTCATCCCCTCTGGAGCCACATAGCGGGGCTGGGGTTCCATTGGCGTCAGGGTTCCCGCCGCGTCCACCGTCCACACGGGAGCCGTCCAGGGTTGCAGGAGTTGGCGATCGCCCAACTGCTCTATCAACTGCTGGGTATGCGATCCCTGGGGTTCGACGAATTTTGTGCCGTGGTCAGCGCAGGTGTCCACCAGGCGACGGGTCGCCACCCGTCCCCCCAATCCACGGGACTTTTCAAGGATGACAACGGAATACCCCGATCGCCGTAGCGCTTGCCCACAGGTGATCCCTGCCAGTCCGGCTCCAACGATGGCGACATCGGTAACGGTTGAAGATTGCATGGAGATTCAAAAGCCGTGATTCAAAATCTTGATTTCTTGATTTCTTGATTTCCTGATTTCTTGATTTCTTGATTTCTTGATTTAAAGACGGGTGCCATTCCACCAGGCAATGGCACAGGCGAGGGGAAACAGCAGATATTCCAGAAAAAACAGCTTCCAGATGAACTGGTAGAAGCGGGCGATCGCCCGCCGATTCCCCAAATCCACATTCAGGCTGCGCCACCACAGCAGCGCCAGCAGCAGCCCGTGGGTGATCACCAGAAAGGGCGCGTGGATTTTGGGCAGCAGGAGGGCGGCAGCGATCATGCCGAGGTAACACACCGTCAGCACCCACCGCGCCAGGTTAAACACCGCTTTCTGTCCCAGTTGGACGGTGAAGGTGGTGATGTTGTAGCGGCGATCGCCCTCCAAATCAGGCACATCTTTGAAAATGGCGATCGCAAAGGTGAACACCAGGATAAAACCCGTCAATGCCCAGATCGCCAGGGGAATCTGTGGAGGATTGCCCCATTTCGTCTGGAAATGCAGGAATAAGCCCAAATTCACAATCACGCCCCGTACCACGAAGATGCAGAGGGAGGCGAAGAAGGGGAAGCGCTTGAGCCGCACCGGGGGCAGGGAATAAGCGGTGCCGATGAGCAGGCTGAACCAGACCGTCGCCGTCAGGAAGATCCCCTGGGTGAGCGAGAGGAGGAGGGCGATCGCCCCGCAAATGCCGACAATCCACTGCCCCTGCCGTCGGCTAAATTCGGCGGATGCGAGGGGGAGATGGGGCTTGTTGATGCGATCGATGTCCACATCCTCCAGTTGGTTCAGCCCCACGATGTAGACATTGCCTGCCAGACAGGCGACCAGCGCCCCCAGCACTGCCCAGACCATTTCCACGGGTGTGGAACTTGTGCCCGATAGAATGCCTGCTAAGGTTGCCAAACTCAAAACACTGAGGGTTGTGCCAATCACGGTGTGGGGTCGCGAAAACTTCCAGAAGGCGTAGAGGATGCCGGGAAGCGACTTGGGCGAAGGCGAAGAGACAGTGTTGGGGGTGGAAGATTGGTCAGTAGAAGCAGGCTGAGGCATGGACGCTAACAGGTCGGAACAATGGGTCGATTTTACTTTGGATCGCTTTTTTGAGCATGTATGCGAGGGCAGGAGAAGCGAGAATTTGCGGAGGAGGCTAGTTGCGGGGGCAGGAACCCGGTCCATTGAAGGGACCGGGTTCCTCAAGCCTTAAGCCTGTTTTAGAGTGCTCCTACTCGTAAAAGGCAAGAAGGCGCAGCGTTGCCGCACCCACGTTTACAAAGACGATTAGAGCTTTTGGGCGGTGAGAAGACCGAAGCGGATGAGTCCTTGCTGGTAGCCCTGCTTCATCAGGCGCATGGCGAAGGCTCCCCGGATGGTGGACCAGCCTGAGCGGAGCAAGCCCACGATCGCCGCTGGGGTGAGGGCAGAGTCGATGACCACATCCCAGAAGGGGGCGACAGCGGTGGACCAGTCGGCAGTGCGGAGGTCTTCTAGCGGAAGGGATTGGGCGATCGCCTCATACTCTGGCAAGGAAATCACGTAGGGCAGGCAGTAGATCTCGTAAATTTTTTCCAGGAGTTGCTTTTCGGCATCCGTTAAGGGTGTTTCGGGGGTTGTGGGTCGGTGGCACCAGGTCACCATCAGCAACTTGCCGCCCGGTTTCAGCACCCGCACGCATTCCCGCAAAAACTGCTCCTTGTCGGGCATGTGCTCACCGCTCTCCATCGACCAGACGAAATCGAAGGAGGCATCGGCAAAGGGCATATGGAGCGCATCGGCAACCTGGAACGTGGCAGAGATATTGGCGGACTGGGCGCGTTCGGTGGCGCGCTTTGCCTGCACGGGGCTGAGGGTGATGCCCGTGGCGGTTGCGCCAAAGCGCTCAGCTAGATAAAGGGAACTGCCGCCAATGCCGCACCCCACATCCAAAATCTCCTGCGCAGCGGTAATGTCTGCCCACCGCAGCACTTCATCGTTCAGGTCGATCTGTGCCTGTCGGCGTTCCTTTTTCTCACTGCCATCGGCTCCATAGTAGCCGTGGTGCATGTGCTCGCCCCAGATTTCTTCCCATAGGTTGGAGGAGCGATCGTAGAACTGCTGGATGCGTTGGTTAAGGGTAGAGGGCATGAATGCGCTTTAATGCTTGAATGAGGGCTATGAGCGATTCCTGGTAAAGTTCTGCAACAGAACCGCCTAGTTGCGAGTATGTCAGGTTTTGCGATCGCAGAAAAGCCCACCTATTACCCTTTCTCCCCGCTGAAGTCATGCCATACATGACCGTTCCCCGTACCATTTGCTTTGGCTTTTTGGCCGTTATCGCCGTAGGCACACTGTTGCTGATGCTGCCCATTGCGATCGCCGATGGCACATGGGGCGACTTTATCACGGCCTTCTTCACTGCCACCTCTGCCGTTTGCGTAACGGGGCTGATTGTCGAAGACACCGGAACCTACTTCTCCTTTTTTGGGCAGTGCATGCTCTTGCTGATGGTGCAGATCGGGGGGTTGGGCTACATGACAGCAAACACCTTTCTGTTGCTAATTTTGGGACGCCGCCTGGGGCTGCGGGACAAGCTGGCGGTGCAGCAATCCCTCGACAAGCAAGGGCTGTCGGGCGTAGGGCAACTGGTGAAGTCGATTATTGCGGTGACGCTCGTTTTTGAGCTAACGGGAACCTTTGCGATGATCCCGGTGTTTGCCCAGGATTTCCCCTTTGGCGAATCCATATGGCTGGCATTTTTCCACAGCATCAGCGCTTTCAACAATGCCGGATTCAGCCTGTTTCCCGACAACTTCATCGGGTATGCTACGTCGCTGCCTATCAACCTGACCCTGTCGCTGCTGATCATCGTTGGTGGAATTGGCTATCAGGTGATCATGGAAACCTATATCTGGTTGCGCGATCGCCTCTCTGGCAGCACAGAGCGCGAGATTTTCCCGCTCAATTTCAAAGTGGTCGTTAGTACGACCGTCTTTTTGCTGATTTTTGGCACGGTCGCCTTTTTCCTGGTAGAAAACCGAAATGACGCGACTCTCGACCCCTTCAATATTCCGGGGCAGTTGATTATTGCCTGGTTCACCTCCGTTACCGCGCGCACCGCTGGGTTTAACACCATCGACTATGGGCAAATGACCTCGGCGGGGCTGTTCATCACCATCGCGCTGATGTTCATTGGTGCGAGTCCGGGCGGGACGGGGAGTGGCGTCAAAACCACCACGGTTCGCATTTTATACGCCTGCACCAAAGCCGTTTTGCAAAATAAAGAGGAGGTGCTATGCTACCAGCGCCGCATTCCCAACAGTTTGGTGCTCAAGGCAGTTGGGGTCGTGTTTGGGTCAGGGGCAACGGTCATCATTGTCACGACCTTAATTTCCTTTACCGACCCTACGATCGAGTTTATTGACACTTTGTTTGAAGCGGTTTCAGCCTTTGCAACGGTTGGGCTGTCAACGGGCATTACAGCGACCCTATCCATCCCGTCTAAGTTAATCATTATCCTGACCATGTATATTGGTCGGGTCGGGATTTTGGTGCTAATGACGGCATTTCTGGGCAATCCAACGCCCAGTTCAGTACGCTATCCCGAAGAGAATTTGCTGGTAGGGTAACAGATCTGCGGATTAATAAAATCCCAATTTTTGAGAGAAGGCTGGCAGAGCCAGCCTTCTCTCAAAAATTGGGATTTTATTTTCTTGCAAGTCCCTAACGGGGGCTGTAGCGCTACGCACCCAGATTTTTGCTCTGGCGTTTAGCGGATAAGGGCGATCGCCCCTTGCGTGCGGCTTCTCGCCGGATGAAGATCGCCTTGAGAAAAAAGTAAACCGCACCACCAAAGGTGACCCCCATAACCCCATACTCCCAGATCGGTGGTTGCCAGAGGGAAAGCTCTTCTACCAGCCGGGCGGCACTGGGTTCAGATAGGCGGTAGGAAAAATCGACCACTGCCCCCACCTGCAACCGCTGAAACAGCGAAGAGGAAAGCACTTCGATGCAGAGTATCTGATCCCCCTCCGCAGGCGTCTCCATACTTTCCATAGCATTCGGAAAAAGGGGTGGGCGATCGCCCCAGGGTTCTGCCCCATCGCGGGGCGAGTCGAAGGGGGAACTGGCTGCCTCCGTTTGCACCCTGTCTTCGGCAATGGGCGACACCACACTCAAGTACCGCACCTCCACCAGCCGCACTATCCGGCTCTGCCCTTCCTGCTGGCGGCGATCGCGAAACTTGCGGGTGATGATGCCCTGGGTCGTAATGCGATCGGTTTCCAGGCGGGCGGCTTCGCTGCCCTGAATGCCTGCAAACAAGAGCGAAATGACCCCCACCGCAGAAAGGGCAATACCATTGTAGATGGCGTCTTTGCGCCGTGTTTGTTCGGTTGACACAGTTATTTTTCAGACAAAAGCTGCACAGGAGACCCTGCTATGAGCCTACTCCGTTTTTCTGGAACGATGGAACCGTCATGCCTTAGAAAAACGCGACTTCGCGGATGAAATTAAGGGACTTGCAAGAAAATAAAATCCCAATTTTTGAGAGAGAAGGCTGGCTTTGCCAGCCTTCTCTCTCAAAAATTGGGTCTCGATTAATCCGCAGATCCCCTATCGCAGAGACGCGCACTAACGAAGCGTTCGTTGCCGGACAAATCCTGATGGCTCTGGATTGCGGTGTATCGTCCGGTAGTTTCGAGCAGGTGAGTGACGGCGATCGCCTGCCCTGCCATCAATTCCACCAACCAAATGCCCCCCGGTTGAAGATAGGCTGGCGCTGTTTCGACCAAATGCCGCAGTGCGTCCAACCCATCTTCGCCGCCGTCCAGTGCCAGTTGCGGTTCATGGCGAATCACTTCGGGCTGGAGGGTCGGCAACAGCCCACGGGGAATGTAGGGCGGGTTGGACACCATACCCCGGAGTTGCCCTCGCAGCGCTGCCAGCGGCTCAAACCAGGAGCCATGATAAAACTGGATGCGATCGCCCAGGTGATTCTCCACTGCATTTTGCTGGGCGATCGCCAGTGCCTCGGTGCTATAGTCCACCGCATGGATCGGTGCCTGGGGGAATGCCTGTGCCAGCCCCAGGGCGATCGCCCCGCTGCCCGTACCCAGATCCACCCAATGCCCGGTGCGATCGGTTGCCGCCGTCAGGGCAAGCGCCACATCAATAATTTCCTCCGTATCCGGGCGAGGAATTAAAACGGCAGGGCTGACCCGCAACGAAAAATCTCGCCAGGGCGTGCGCCCAGCGAGATATTGAATGGGTTGGCGATCGCGTAAGCGGTGCTGCCAGAGCAGATCTAGTTCTGCCAGCGACAGCTTGAGGGCGATCGCCGCCTGGTTTCGAAAGCTCCCCAAGCGCAGGGCAAGGGCGTCTAACCCTGCCAACTCCTGCAACAGCCAGTCCACTTCGTAGGGATTGACCTCGGCGGCGATCGCCGCTGCCTGGGCGTTCTGTCGCCACTGCCACAGCTCGGCTCCAGAAACGGGGCGATCGCCAGCAGGGGATTGAGCAAAATGAGAAGCATCCACAAACCTGCAAGCCACAACTACTCAGCCGGAGCTGCGGGGGCAGATGGAGCCCCATCGGTCTGGTTCTGGATGTATTCCAGAGAATCGACCATCGGCACCAGGAAGATGTTGTTCAATTCTGGATCGTTCTCGGAATTCAGCAGAACGCCGATTAGCCCTTCCAGGGTGGTTACCTGAATTTCCATTGAATTTGCCAGTCCCGGATCTTGCTCCGCAACCCGTGATAGAAGCGTTTCGAGGCTCTCTTGTTCAAAGTAGAGCGGAATCACCCGCTGTTCGCCTTCGGTGATGGTGAGGTAGCCACCATCGCCTCCACTAACCTCGGCGTAATACAGAGGAACGCCGTCAAATTCTTCGACCGACTCTCCCTGCTCTTCCATCAAGGTCATCGCCGCCGTTACCTCTTCTTGCATTGGAATGATGGAGAAGCGAGGGACATTGGGCTGGTCGCCACCTTCCACGATGACGTTAAACACATCTGCCAAAGACAGGGGGCGCACATCTACCTGCGCTGCCAATTCAGGATCAACTTCCTGCAATTGCTCAATAAATGCTTCCGCATCACGCCAACTCATATACAAGTCGGTAATGGCGATGGTGGCTTCGCCATCTTGGATGCGGTTGACCAGGGGCACACCATCAGCCGTGGTAATAGCAAAGACGGGAACCGAGCGCAAGCGTTCTGCAATTTGTTCGTTTGTCAGCGCCAATGCCTGGTTCGCTGCTGTCACAAGGGTGGTTAGTAACATCACCCCAGAAATACCGATCATTCGACTCCAGCGAGACCAACGTTTCATAACTTGCCTCCTCGGCTTTCGCGACCTAACTGCGTGTAAACTTTTTTGAACTTGTTTGAGAGAAATTGTCTGTGAATGCGTTCAGACTGACATCTTTCCTATGACAGTGGAAATTTCGGATAACAGGTGCCTTGTGGGTGGGCGATCGCCCGACTGTCCCACCTATCCGCCAATTCAAAACCCCTTGAGAATATCTCGCTGCATTTTCAAGACGGTCATTTTTCCACCGCAGAATCATGACTTGATAATTCTTGATAGTTCTACCACAGCTTGGCAGACTTCATCAGGAGAATGTGGCAATCACATCGGTGTCAACCCGGCAATTTTCTGTCAGGTAATTTTTGGGGTTTCTGCCAGCGTTGGTGGGGTGGTCAGGAATTTGGCGATCGCCCCATTGCAGGCTTCTGGGCTGACGAGGTGCGCCCAGTGGTTACCGGGAATCTTCTGGATTTCCAGGTGGGGCAGGTACTTGCGGTAGGGCTGGAGTTGCCATGCCATGCGGTTTAAGCCCCCTTCGGGGATAAGGAGGAGCGTGGGCACGGGGAGGGTGGCGGTCAAGCCGGGTTGTTGCAGGATGTCGGCGAAGACACCGTTGCGGGCGGCGATCGCAAATTTGCTCCCCCAACTGCCATCCGGCTTCTGTTCCATCGCTTCCTGGAAAACAGACTGTTGCAGAGGACTCCAGCCGCGATATTGCTTCAGGGGGCGGGCGGTGGCTTCGGCGGTGGCGCAGTCGGGAAAGGGACCCATGACTTTGAGGAAGGGCAGGGTGCGATAGAGGATGGGGAAGGTGGGGCGAAACAAGCCAGGGAGCCGATTCACGAAAAAGGGATCGAGGAGGACGAGGCGTTTGAGACGATCGGGGTTCTGCCGCGCCCAGACCAGCGCAATTTTTGCTGCCCAGGAGTGGGCGACAACGTTCACCGCTGGAAGATGACAGGTATTGGCGAAGGTTTCGAGGTCCTGGGCGATCGCCGCTGAACCATACTCGGTTTCGGGGGGTTTGTCGCTGTCCCCATGTCCTCGCAGGTCGGGGGCAAGGCAGTGGAAGCGGTCTGCCAGGGTTTCTGCCAGTTCCTGCCACACCAGCCCATGATCCGCCAGCCCATGCAGCAGGATCACGGGTTCCCCTGCACCCCATTCCCGGTAGGACAGGGAAATGTTGCCGATTTTGACCTGCTTTTGCTGCATTGATTCTCCTCCTGCTTGCAATCAAATTCCTTTTCCAATACGATACCTTCGCCATTTTTCTAAAACCCTTGATTTTGCGTGGGCACCGCGCACGCAAAATCAAGGGTTTTAGAAAAATGGCGAGCATGTTGATACAGGTTGTTGATGACAGTGGGAGATCTCGCTTGGGGGCGCGCCGCCCCCCAACCCCCCTGTCTGGAGGACGCTCGCCCGTCCCCCAGCCCCCCTCGGCAAAGGTGCTTTGCAGAGGGGGCGTGGAGCCGCTTCGCATCGGTGGGACTCATCCGGCTTCTGGAATTTTTGCAAAAGCATATCCCACTAACAGGTGTTCCGTCATGCCCATGAAAATAGGCATCCATAGCCAGCCTATTGGTCGTAGCCATTGAGCCTTCCTGGATTCCCGCGTACGCGGGAATGACGGAGGTATGTTTTTTCCTGGAGATCGCCTTAGGACATTTCTGAGAAAGAATTTCCCCATTTTTTTGAAAAAGAGTGCGGCTAAGCCGCACTCTTTTTCAAAAAAATGGGGAAATTCTTTCCTGGAGATCGCCTTAGGCTCCGATGCGGTCGAGCATCTGGCGTTGTTGTTGGGGGGTTGCCAGGGTGTTGGCGGTGATCATGCCGCTGGCGGCGACGGCGGGTAAGCCGATGCCGGGGAAGGTGGAATCGCCGCAGCACCACAAGCCGGGGATGGGGGTGCGGCTACCGGGGAAGATGGCTTTGCCAGCCCGCAAAGCGGGACCATAGGAGCCGCGATGACGGCGCAAGAAGCGGGCGTGGGTGAGGGGGGTGCCGACAAGGGTGACTTCGCAGCGCGATCGCACATCAGGAATCACCTCCTCCAGTGCCTCCCACATAATTTGCGATCGCTCTTCTTTCAAGGCGGCGTAGGCGTCACTGCGGCGATCCAGTCCTTCCCAGGGTTGGAAGGGTTCGTTGCCAGGGGTGTAGACATGGATCACATGCTTGCCGGGGGGGGCGAGGGTGCGATCGAGGAGGGAGGGAATGGAGATCAGCACGACGTTGTCGGGGGCGGCGATGCCCTTGTCCCAGTCCCGCACCACGATGAAGTGGCAGGGCAAATCGGGGGGCAAATCCGCACCGTCGATGCCCAGGTGCAGGTGCATGAAGCTGTCGCAGGGTGGGATGTGCTGCCGTTCCTGGCGGAAGCGGTTGGCGGTAGGGGTATCGGGCAACAGCGGCAAGGTATCCCAGATGGAGGCGTTGGAAATTACGGCTTTTCGCGCCCGCAGGGTGTTCCCGTTGCGGAGCCGGACGCCCGTTGCCCGTCCGTCTTCCAGCAAAATTTCTGCGACATGGGCATGGGTCAGGACGGAGCCGCCCTTTTTTGTCAGACCGTTGACCAGGGCATTCACCAGGGCAGCACTGCCACCGATGGGGTACTCCAGGGCGACGTTGGGGCGATACCAGTCGGCAAACATAAAGGCGACGGCGGCGGCGCTGGTGCTATCGGCAGGCAAGCCGGAGAGCAGGAAGCAAAGCAGATCTAGCCAGTTGCGGAGGAAGGGATCGGTGACTACGCCATCCAGCAGGGGGGCGAAGGCTCCGGTGAGGCGGGTGACGTTGGGCAGGTGCTTGAGCAGTGCCGGGGCGAAGGGGGCGACGGTGAGGGGGGCGCTCCAGTCCAGGCGCACGGCAGCGGTGGGGAGGGCGATCGCCGCTTCCTTCAAAGGCTCCATCCTGCGCTGAAGCTGCCGCCATTCCCGCACGGCTGCTTCACCCCGCAGGGTTGTCAGCACGTCACAAAACTGGTCAGCCCCCACAGAGGTCGTGAAGCGACCCTCCGGCAGGATGCAGCCCCAGGTGTCGTAGGTGAGGCAGGGCAACTCTGCCCCGATCGCATCCAGCACTTGCTTCAGGGGGCTGGGCGACGGGCTGTAGGATAAACCGGAATACAGCGACGGACCCGAATCAAAGTGAAAGCCCTGCCGCTCAAACCCATGCGCCGCCCCACCGGGAAGGCTGTGGCTCTCGCACACCACCACCTCAAACCCGTAATGCGCCAGCAAGGCTGCACAGCACAACCCACCAATGCCACTGCCGATCACAATAATCTCGGTATCCACGCCACATCCCCCAAAAACTGAGAGGATGTCTGACGCATCCCCTTCACATAACTTAACACCCTCGTTTTTCCTGCGCTGAGCTGGGGCTGCACAGATTTTCACCACCAGGACACCAAGGATTGAAAATATAGCGTTTTGCAAGCGCTTTAAGTACAGCACATGGGAGGGGCGGCGCGGTGCGCCGCCCCTCCCATGTGCTGAAGCAACTTGCGCACCGCTATAAAATAAAACCCGGAATTTTTGATGAGAAGCGCGGCACTGCCGCGCTTCTCATCAAAAATTCCGGGTTTTATTTCGTACGTGCTCCTTAGCGTTAATAGGCTGGCTCGTCGTAATAACCCGGATCAGGGGCATAGCCCGGATCGCTGTAGCCAGAGTCGTAATAGCCCGGTTCTTCGTAGCTGGGAGCGGCTTCCTGGGCTTCCCACATGTCCCAGATCATCTCGCGCTCGGCTTCCCACTGGGCGATCGCACCTTGCGCCTCGCCAAAGAGGGGGCGATCGCGCCCAATTTGCGATGCCACTTCGATGGCGCGGGTGAGGCTGTCGCGGCTGGCAAGTGATGTGGCTTCGTCCAAGATTTTGCGATCTTCGGCAATTCGGACCCGGTCGATCTGCGCTTGCCACGCATCCCGTTGCTGGCGGGCTTCGGTATGGAGCGATCGCCCTTCTCCAATCTTTTGGGCTTCCTGAATGGCACGCCGTAAATCGCCATCCTTGGCATATTGCCGTGCCCGGTCGAGAATCGGCTGGTCTTCAATGCGCTCTATCTCGTCGCTCCAGGCTCCGATTTCCTCCTGGGCATTGCGGTGGAGGACGCGGCTCACATCAATTCGCATTGCCAGGGCGATCGCCGCCTGTAAATCCGTAATCGTGCCGCCTGCCGCTCGCTGTCGTGCCAGTGCCAGCATGGGCATATCCTGCAATCGCTCGATCTGCTGCGTCCAGTGGGCGATCAAGGTCTGGGCTTGCTGGCGACGGGGGCGATCGCTCTCCACCTGTGCTGCTTGATGGATCGCCAGTTCCAGAGCGGGGCGCTGTCCTAGCGAGGCGATCGCGTTTGCCAGTTGCAACTGTTGGGCATCGGCGAGTTGGGCTTGCCAGTCTGCCAGCCATTCCTGCGCGGAGGCGTAGAACAAACTATCTCGAGAAATGGTTTCTAGGGCGGCGATCGCCTCCTGCAACTGCCAGATTCGGCGGGGCGAGGGTTCCCAATTCGCACCCTGGCTATCCGCTGCCAATCGCTGGGCATGACCAAAGCGCACCAGGTTTTCGCCCTCTGCATCCAGGGTGCCATTGATAGGAATAGCCTGTGCCAGGGCGATCGCCCGCTCCGTCTGCCCGTCCTGCCAATACTTCAGCGCCATTTCTGCCAGCGCCGTACTCCACTCCTGCCGTTCCTCCTGCGCCGCATCCCAGGCATGGGTTTGCGGATCAATTTCCTCCAGCTTGGCGAGGGCTGCCATTAAATTGTCAGCATTTTTGGTGCGGGTGAGCCGCTGCGCCGTCAGCAATGCCGTCCAGGCACTCCGTTCGGCAAAAATCTGGTTGGTCAGCATTGCCATCCGGTGTTCACGCCAGTAGGGCGTTTTCAGTTGCCCCAGCGCCACCAATTGCTCCGAAGCAATGTGCCATACCTGGTCTGCCAGCGCCTCCTGGGCGATGTTGTAGATTTCTTCGCCCTGCTCCCATTCCCCCTGCCACTCGGCGATCGCCACCTGTGCATCCTCATACAGGGAACTGGATTCGGGCACCAGCCCTGCCACCTCCAGCGCCCCTTTCAGGTCGCTGTCTTGATAACGCTGACGGGCAATTTCCAGCAAGGTTTGAGACCACTGGGTTAAGCCCTGTTGCGATTCGGAGTAAAGCGGATGATTGGGCGTCCAATCCTGCACCAGTTCCACCGCTGTCTTGAGGTCGGCGACCTTCCCCGATCGCGCGGCCTCCCGCACACAGTACAGTTGCTCTGTGTCGGGCGAAATTGCCGAAACCCGCTCACACTGGGGCATCGGCGGCAGCGTCGTAAGCCACACCAGCGACAACAGCCCCAACCCCCCGGATATTCCCAACCCCATCAGCGCCAAAAGCGACATCCGCAAACCGGGATCTTTGCGGCGGATTTCACGATGTTTTTGGGGCGGATTTGCAACGGAAGGTGGAGATGAATCTGGGGATGGGGATGGGGATGGGGCGATCGCCTCTGCGGCTGGCGCAACGGGCTTTGCCACAGGCTTAGGACGGGGTAACAATGGCGGCGACTTGTAGCGAAACCGGGGAGCAGCAACCCCAGGCTGAGCGGTCATCAGCTTTTGGGGTGGCACAAGCGGCGGCAACTGAATTGGGCGCACAGCAGCGGCAGATTGAGCACCCTCAATCGTCCAGCCCAACTCCCGATGGGGATGGGGCTGCCGAGTAACCTCACTATTTTGATGCACGACCTCTTCTTGCATGTCCTCTCCTCAAGGCTCGATCTTTGCCCCTCAACTGGAGCATCAACTGGGGCAACGGTTTCGCTCACGGTTGCAGATGGCTCCTTTGACATGGGGAAAACCAGCGGTAGCAACGCGGGGTAATCCCGTTCCAGACTCGCCCTGTGTTCCTAAAGTTTTCCCGCAAAGTTCTCCCGCATCTGCACAAAATGTGAGAACGTTTCCCTGCAATCCCACCAGGGAAGGCGGCTAGGCGACCTGCCATCTGCCCGAATTACCTCTGCCCGAATTACCGTAGATACTAGCGAATTCCTCCAAAAACGAATCAAAAACCTGCAACACCCCGATCGCCGCCGAACCCTCATTTTTGACCCTGATCGACAATCTGCAACCTCCGAAGCAGTGAAGAATTGCCAACGGTTTTGTTTTACGCTGGATTTACGCCAATTAATCCTGCAAACGAGTTGCATAGAGATTAATCAAATAGAGATTAATCAATAGAGATTCACCAATAGAGATTAACCAAAGGATTAAAGCAACCGTTCATGTCAGTGAGAGCAGGCGAACCCTGCCCTCACTGACACTCCAAAGACTAAAAAACCGTATGTTTGGGATTGAGTACAAAATAAAACCCAGAATTGTTGATGAGAAGCGCAGCAATGCCGCGCTTCTCATCAACAATTCTGGGTTTCAATTCTGGGTTTTATTTTGTACGTGATACTTATGGCAATTGTTCAGGTCACATTTCGGGATAGTGGATTGAGTGGGTATGTACGCGATCGACTTTGGGACGAGCAACACCGTGGTTTGCCACTGGGATGAGGCAACCAACGCACCGAAAACTTTATCACTGGGGAATCTCTCGCAAAAATTGGCGCAAAATCCGCCGCTGATTCCCAGCCTGCTCTATGTGGAGGATGCGACCACCGGGCAGAGCGTTTTGGGGCAACAGGTGCGCGATCGCGGTCTCGACATCACCACCGACGCCCGCTTCTTCCGCAACTTTAAGCGGGGCATTGGCACCGACATTCGCGGCTTTTTGCCAGAACTGGATGGGCAAACCGTCACCTTTGAACAGGCGGGGCAGTGGTTTCTCGAAGGGGTGATTCGCCAACTCCAGCAGCAGGAAGGCGGTGTGGAGTCCCTGGTGATCACCGTCCCGGTAGATAGCTTTGAAGCCTATCGCCTGTGGCTGTCGCAGGTGTGCGAGGGCTTGCGGGTGGAGCAGGTGCGAATGCTGGACGAGCCGACAGCCGCCGCCCTGGGCTACGGACTGGAGCCAGGCAGCACCGTGCTGGTGGTGGACTTTGGCGGCGGCACCCTCGATCTTTCTCTGGTGCAACTGGACAAGTCACCCTCTGGCACCAAGCCCATGGGCTTTTTGCTGAAGTGGGGCAAAAAGACCCTGGAAGACTCGGCGCAGCGTCCGCAGGTAGCACGGGTGCGGGGCAAAGCGGGGCAAAACCTGGGCGGGGCAGACATCGACAACTGGTTGCTGGACTACTTTGCGAAAGAGCAGGGGATTCCCTCATCACCGCTGACGTTGCGGTTAGCGGAACGGCTGAAGATTCAGCTTTCCAGCCAAATGGAGGCGACGGAAGCCTATTTTGATGACGAAACCCTGGAAACCTATGAGTTGCAGATGGAGCGCGATCGCTTCCAATCGCTCCTGGAGGCGAAGGGCTTTTTTCAGCGGCTCGACACGGCGATGACCCAGGTGTTGCGCCAGGGACGGCAGCAGGGCATTGAGCCAGAGGACATTGACGCAGTGCTGCTGGTGGGCGGAACGGCGCAAATTCCAGCGGTACAAACCTGGGCAACGCAGTACTTTCCCCTCGACAAAATTCGGGGCGAGCGACCGTTTGAGGCGATCGCCCACGGTGCCCTCCAACTCAACCAGGGCATCGAGGTGAAGGACTTTCTCTATCACAGCTATGGCATCCGCTACTGGGATCGGCGCAACAACCGCCACGGCTGGCATCCCATCGTCAACGAGGGGCAACCTTACCCCATGGAGAAGCCCGTGGAGCTATTCCTGGGAGCCTCCGTCGAAAACCAGCCCAGCATTGAACTGGTGTTGGGGGAACTGGGACGGGCAGACACCGCCACCGAAGTGTACTTTGAGGGCGATCGCCTCGTTACCCGCACCCTCGACAGCGGCACCACCACCGTCAAGCCCCTCAACGACACCCCCGAAGCCCGAAGCATCGCCACCCTCAGCCCACCGGGACAACCCGGGAGCGATCGCATCAAGGTGCTGTTTGCGGTGGATGGCGATCGCTTCCTCCGCATCACCGTCGAAGACCTGTTTACAGGCGAAACCCTCATGGACAATCGCCCCGTTGTCCAACTCAGTTAAGACTTACGCACTTCGTGCGAAAACCCACGCAGTGGCGTGCTTTTTGGGCCCCTCCGTGCCCAAAAAAGCACGCCACTGCGTAAGCAGGCTCTAGAGCTTGCGAATGCGCACCTGCCCAGCGTTGCACCCCGGATCAGACCAGGGACCCCGGAGGAATGCGTTGCCGTTGGCACTGGAAAAGCGCAAACGCCCACCCTTCAAGCACCAGCGGAAGCCAAGGGGCGGATTTTGGTCTGTAATGCGCACCTCTTTGAAAAGAAAAGAGCGATTAACGACGCTGCCCTGCAAGGTCATTACGCCAAAGATGCCGGGGTTGCCAGGAACACTGATCACAGACACGCCACGGAACCGGGAGCCTTGGGTGCGGCGCAGGCGCATCTCGTAGCGCCAGGTAATGCCAGGCTGCGTGATAATGCCTGCCCATCGCCCACGAAACCGATTGGGATTGATTTGCCGTTGCGGGAGGGAGAAGTTCACCGCGTTGTTGGAGGCGCTGCGTCCTATGCCAGCCAAAGCATTCAAGCCAGATCCCGGTTCAAAGGGTGCGGGAGAGGTTGCGGGTGGAGGGGAAAACGCAGAATGGGCAGCAAATTTTTTCCCGAAGCTGGTTTGGGCGATCGCCATAACGTAGATGCTCTATGAATCCTGAAGACTGCGCCTTAATTTTTGCACCTCCGCCAATAACTTATGTTGCTCCCCGCCGATAACTTCATGAATCAATTACATGGCTTATACCAAACGTTCATGCCAGTGACGGCAAGCGCTGCGCCTGCTCTCATCGACATGAACGTTTGGTATTACTCTTCACGCACCACATAAGCGGAGACCATTGACTTGCGGAGCGATCGCACCAACCGTAATGCCTGATGCTTATACAGTGGCTTGGGTAAAACCCTGGGTAGATTTTGCATCGTTTCGTTTGCCAGGAGAGGGTCCAGATTAGTGATGCGAGTGATAACACGGGTGCCGTCGAAGATTGCGCCAGAGGAAGTGGCTTTTTCGATATGGACACGCCAGGTTTGGGGGGTGCGGATGCCCCGCTCGATGCGCTGGAGGCTGTCGCTGCTTGCCAGAACGATGAGGCGATCGCCCACCTTCAACTGGCGATCGTCGGGCGGTAGGATATTCGCATTCGGCTCATCAACCCGATGATGCAGAATGGGGACAACCCCATAGCCATAGGCAACTTCCGACAACAGCAACCCCTCCAGCGTGTCGCCCGCCTCGATGGTGTATTCCGTCACGATGATGGTGCGCCCCTCCAGCCGGAGTAACGTCGCAATATTTTCGCCAAAAGCCGCCGCTACATACACCTGCGCCGCCAACTCGTAGGCACAGAGCACATGGGCATAGGGCAATAGCTGATCCACATTGTCGCTGAAGTTGGGGTCAAAGGTTCGAATCACCAGATTGCAGTCTGGGCTGGTGGAATGGGCAATCATCCCAATTTCTAGATTGGCGATTTCGTCGTTTGTGCAAATCACCACGCCCCGCGCCGTCTCCAGGTTGGCACGGCTCATACTGTTAGCCAGATCTCCCACCACAATCGGCAAATTGGGCAGCACCGTGGACTCTAACGGATCTTCATGAATCCCCACAATTGACTGATTCAGCTTCAAAAAAAACTCTGCAACTCTACGCCCGACCCGTCCCAGCCCAACGATGACAATATGATCCCGCTTGGGAATGGGTGGGCGCTTCTTGGGTAGTTGAAACTTCGTCACCAGCAGGCTTTCCGTCAACAAGGCGTAGAGCACCGCAATGGATGCCGTGCCTGCCAGGGTATAAGTCAGGTGCATCAGTTGTAACCAGGCAGGGATGTCGCTGCGCTCGTTGATGGGAACCAGCGCATCATAGGAACCCAGGAGCAACATGAGGGTGGCGTAAAACGCTTTGAGGGGACTGCGCAGGCTCCCCGTGCCCATCAACACTGCCATGCCCAGCAGCAGCAGGAACAGGATCGTCAGCCCGACCACCAGGGCAACGCGCTTACTCTGTTGCTCGGCGGTGGCATTCCACAGGCTCACCCAGCGATCGCGCCAATAGCCCGGTAGCAGAGGCTTTTGCCAGGCAACCTTGGCTGCTTCTGTTTTTGCCTCAGCCTCCACCTGTTTCGCCGTCTGGCTCTGTTTATAGTTGTAGTTCAGCCGATCATCCAGTTCCAAATAGGTAATCGTGTCGCCGATCGCCAACCGTTCATCCGGCTCCCAGTTATAAAATTCGGTATCTGCATTTTCTCCGGCATGGGTGTGGCTCAATATCCGACGGGTCGCTGTGTTCAGCTCATGCAAGATCCGCCGTTCCCACCATTTGTTTGCCGGGGTGATGCGCCGCTTGATCACACGAATGAGCTGGTCTTCCAGTTCGATAAAGCCCTGGTTTTCGTCGCCCAGAGCGGCGATCGCAAACGCCGTCGTTGGCAACTGGGTTGCCTCAAATGCCACAAAGTTGCCCAGTCTTTCCTCCAACAACTCATTCAACGTTTGCTTTGCCGATCGCACCACCAACCGCGCCCTGGGGTTGAGCAACCGTACCGCAAACGCCGCGTCAATATTCACCCGCTCATCACTCGTCAGCAGCAGCACCGCCCGATAGCGCTGCACCTGCGCCTTTTCCAGTACACTCCGCTGGCGACAATCCCCAATCCACACGTTAGTCAGCAGTTCTGCCACATGCTCGTTTTGGGCATAAACGGGCTGCACAATGTCAATGCCGCTAACGGACGCACCAAACTGCTTGAGTTCCGCCACACAATATTGCCCCAAGCTTCCCAACCCACAAACGAGAAACTCTGAGTTGACCGGGGAACGGGGTGGCGGAGGTGAATGGAACCCAGATTGAGGCGAAGAGTAACTTTCCATAGGGTGACAGCATTCGTTGCACAGAATGACTGCAAAAAACCTGCTACAAAGAATGGTGACTCAAGTTCTAGAGTACTCCAAGAAATAAAAAATCTATTTTTGGGAAAGCAGGGACGGATTAGGGATCTGCGGATTCATAAAATCCCAATTTTTGAGAGAGAAGGCTGGCAGAGCCAGCCTTCTCTCTCAAAAATTGGGATTTTGTTTTCTTGCAAGTCCCTTAGTGGAGCGATCGCACGATCCATAACAGGGCGTGACAGCTTGTCCCGGCGTTATTGAATTTGCCAGCGTCGCCGCCAGCTTGAAGTGGACTCCAGCTTCGATGTCGCCTGCTCCTGCTGATGCCGCGCCTCAATGGTTTCTGGGAGTCCCTGCAAGTTGGGGTCGCGATAGGGAACCGCCGCGCGGGTCTGCAAATGCTCCTGCTCCATAGGCGAAAGGGGCGGCAAACTTTCCGCTCGATGGCTGGCGACCGTTCCCTGAGACCATTCGTGGGGCAATGCCGCTTCGGGGTTGAGGGGAATGGAGCCGATGTGCAATCCCGCCAGTTGCAGCGCCCGCCGCACCGATGCCGCTCGGGAGTAGGTCGCCAGAATGCCCCCTGGAGCTAAGCACCGGGCGATCGCCCCAAAAAACTCCACCGTCCACAACTGCGGACAGCGACGCGGCGAAAACGGATCGAACAGAATGGCATCCGCCCGAAATTCCTGATAGGGCAGGGTTTGAACCGTCTGCCGCGCATCCCCAATGAGCAGACGCGCACTGAGGTTGGGGCGATCGCAGCAGCAACTCTCCGCCAGTTCCACCAACACCGGGCGCAACCCTGGCGACCAGCTCTCGATCAACGGCGGCTGCACAGCGGCACGGGGCACCGTCGCATCCAACTCCAACCCCACCACCGCCACCTGGCAACGGGGATTCACTGCCCAAATGGTTTCCAGTGCTGCTGCGGTGTTGTAGCCCAAGCCGTAGCACACATCCAGGATGCAGAGGCGATCGCCCTCTGCCCGTTCGCGCAAATGGGTTGCCCGCGCAAACTTCTCAAACGCCTCCGCCCGCGCCCCCCGCATACTATGAAACGCTTCCCCAAACGCCTCCGAAAAAAACGTAAACGACCCATCATCCGTTTGCTGAGGAACCCACACCAAAACCTAACCTCACCCTTTATCCCTGGATTATTCACCACAGAGGCACAGAGGACACAGAGGGATTGAGTTCGCTCAAACCCCGATCATCTGCCTCAAAGTCGCCTGCATTGGGATCGAACCTTCAATCCCCTGGTCGCCCAACCTTAAGCATCGAGACTTTTATAAAATCCAATTTCCGTAGGTTAGGCATCCTGCCTGACCTGGAACAGCCGGGACGGCTATCCTACTTGATTGAATTCATGATCCTTAGCCGATTTTCGACCATCATTACGAATAATGCAGTCTAAAGCAAACCCACTCACCCACTCACCCATCCATCCATCCATCCATCCATCCATCCATCCATCCACTTCCTCCGCTCCCTCCGTGCCTCTGTGGTTCAAAAAAAGTGGGGCGATCGCTCCCGATCCAACCCCACCCGTTCTAGCTCGTAACAACTCTAACCACTCAGCAAAACCGTTAACCGCTAGGTGGCAGCGATGGCGCAACGCTCACCGGAAGCGCCTCACCCCCTGCCAGTAAACTGGGGAAGTGGTGCGCATTGGGCGAATGCATGGCTTGAATGCCCAGCATGGCGCGGTTTACCAGATCCGCATCTGTCGCGATCACTCGTCCCTGGCTATCCAGCACCGAATGGTTGAAGTTGAAGCCATTCAGGTTAAACGCCATGACGCCGATGCCCGCTGCCGCTGCCCAGATGCCCAGGGTCGGCAATGCCACCATCAGAAAATGCACCACCCGGCTATTGCGGAAGGCGATCGCCGGAACCAGCAAGCGCCCCAGATAGCCCGCATGACCCGCCAGCAAGTTGTAGGTGCCTTCCTGCTGCCCAAAGTGATAGCCCTCGTTCGCCGACTCCAGTTCGGATGTCTCACGAATCAGGCTGGAGGTGACCAGCGACCCATGCAGCGCACTCAGCAGCGCCCCCGCGAAGATACCCGCCACACCCAGCATGTGCAACGGATGCATCAGGATATTGTGGTCTGCCTGGAACGCAAACATAAAGTGGAACGTGCCCGAAATACCCAGCGGCAAGCCTTCCGAGAAACTGCCCTGCCCGATAGGGTAGACCAGGAACACACTCGTCGCCGCCAGCACGGGAGCGGAGAAGGCGATCGCAATCCAGGGACGCATCCCCAAGCGATAGCTCAGTTCCCACTGCCGCCCCAGATACGCAAAAATGCCAATCAGGAAGTGCAACACAATCAGTTGATAGGGTCCCCCGTTATACAGCCATTCGGGCACAGAACCCGCCGCCCACAGGGGATAGAAGTGCAATCCGATCGCCGCCGAAGTGGGAATGATGGCAGCCGTCAGCGGGTTATTTCCACCCACCAGGGAACCGATAATCGGCTCTCGAATCCCATCCATATCGACTGGCGGCGCAGCAATAAAGGCAATGAGAAATGCCGTCAATGCAACCGCCAGGGTCGGAATCATCAACACCCCAAACCAGCCAATATAAATCCGGTTGTTGGTGCTGGTAATCCACTGACAAAACTGTTCCCACAGCCCAAACAAGTCCAGGTCAGACCGTCTTTGGGTAAAGGTACTACTCATAATGGCAACTCCTCTTCCAGAGTTCAATTTCACCGGAATTTGAGCCAGATGCTACCCATTGAAATGCTGCGATCGCCCCCAAACCTTCCTCACCCATAGCCAAAAAAACCTGAGCAAAACGAAGCGCTATGCCCAAATTCTTCCCGACTTCTTGATAAGTGAAAAGAGCAAGGAATGATTACCGCTTACAAACAACGGCAAGAACAAATGCAGCAATGATAAGGACAAAGGGATAGCAAATGTAGAGACAAAATAGGCTCAAATCCCCACGCCCTTATTGTAGATCCCCACCTCCAGTTACCTGTTTGAGAAAACCTAAAGATTCTAAGGGTTTGCGGGCGATCGCCCTCCATCATTCTTATCAAGTTTTTGGCAAAGTTAACAGAGCGTCAAAAATCGAAAAGATGATTGCTGAGTAATACTAAGGGGATTTCTACAAAAGAATATCCCGCTAAAGGACTTGCAAGAAAATAAAATCCCAATTTTTGAGAGAGAAGGCTGGCAGAGCCAGCCTTCTCTCTCAAAAATTGGGATTTTATTAATCCGCAGATCCCTAACAGGAGCGCTCCGTCATGCCCATGAAAATGGGCATCCATCCATAGCAAGCCTATCGGTTATAGCTATTCAACCTTCCTGGTCCCCGCGTACGCGGGAATGACGGGGGTATTTCTTTTCCAGAAAACGCCTAAGTCCTCAAAAACCAAAACTAGATTTTTTATGCAACGCTCACGCAGCAAGCACTTTAAAAAATATCTGGTTTTGGTTTGCAGAAAGTTGGTATAAAACACCCATTTGTGACGACCAAAAACAGCCGGAGGAGTTGTTACGATCAAACCCGTATTTAAGCTGTTCCTGCATGTCTACCCAGTCTTTTAATATCGATCTAGCCATTCCTAAATTACGTGAAGCCGTGCGTCCGTTTCCTAAGGCAGCGATGTTTGCTTTAGCGGAAGAAGGTTATCTCTCATTATTTGAACAACTCATTGCCTGCATCCTCTCCATCCGTACCCGCGACGAAACGTCCCTACCCGTTTCCAGAAGGCTATTTCAGCGGGCGAATACCCCAGAAGCCATGCGACAGCTTGCGGTTGCAGAAATCGAACGGCTGATTCAACCGTCAACCTTTGCCGATTCCAAAGCAAAGCAGATTTGGGAGATTTGCGATCGCACCCTCCAGGAATTTGCTGGAGAACTCCCCTGCGATTACGCAACCCTCACCTCATTCAAGGGCGTAGGACCCAAATGCGCCAACCTCGCTCTGGGCATTGCCTGCAACCACCCATCCATCAGCGTAGATGTCCATGTTCACCGGGTCACAAACCGCTGGGGCTATGTGCAGACCCGCACCCCAGAGAAAACTATGGCAGCTCTGGAAGCCAAACTCCCTAGGGAATACTGGATCGAACTGAATGCTCTCCTAGTTCCCTTTGGCAAGCACATCTGCACAGGCACCGCGCCCCACTGCTCCACCTGCCCCCTCCTGGAGATGTGCCAACAGGTTGGGGTAACAGAGCACCGATGAAGTTTTCAGCAAAGAGTATATACATCAAACAGCAAAGGAGAGCCGAGAAAGCTCCTCACATTCCTCCACTAACATTTGCTTAGGAGCACGTACGAAATAAAACCTGGAATTTTTGATGAGAAGCGCCGCAATGCTGCACTTCTCATCAAAAATTCCAGGTTTTGTTTAATTTTCAATCCTTAACCTGCGAGCCGTTGAATGGTGTGAATGTTACCCGACCAGAGCCCGGATTAGCAGGATTCATGACATAGGCGAATCAGGTTAAAGCCGTTGTTAGGCGAATACTCTTTTTAAAAATAAGTCTGATATTTTATCTGAAATATCATGTGATTCATGAAATGTATTAAATACATCATCAGCCCAAGCCCAAACTAGCCTTATATATTGATCATCACCTACCGAATCATTTACAGTTCTAACTGTAATTACACCTCTATTACCTATCATCGGGTTTCTAATTACTTCATTTTCGTTTTTTACTTTATATTTATCTAGTACTTCACTTAATAATGGGGATAATTTATAATTCCATTTTATATTTTTCTTAAGTATTAAATGTAATCGCGCTAAGTGATAATGGTTATTCCATCGACCATGTATTTCGGAATGTTGTAGAGCATGTGCATCAACACAAAGGAAAATTGTCATTTTATCAACGCCTAAATCATGATCTAATTTATGAGTTATTTGAGAGGCTATATCTATACACTCAATGATTCCTTTACTTACTTCAGAGTTACACAGTTGACATGGACCAGTGTCTTTGATTGCAAGCCCATTTTTTTGTGCGAATTCATTCCAGTCCTGCATTTCGTACTCCTTATCATTGTTACTAAATACACAAGGGGAACGATATTTTGTTAAACCCAATTTCGCGCTTTTCAATAGCACACGTAGTGCGTCCGCCTAACGTTCGCACTCACCGGACATGGATAACCTTTGCAACTCAATTGACAAATTACAGCGTTCCAGTGCAGCGCAGTTGTTATGCCACGTCTTCCTGAAACAGGATAAGATTGACAATTAATTCTTTAATTGTCCAATACGTAATCGGTTTCCATCAGGATCAGTCAGTTGTACTTCACGCGCCCATGGCTGCTCCTCAACTTCGGCGTTAAACTCGGCAGCAATTTCATCAACACTATTGACATATAAGTATACGAGCGTGTTTGGTCTAGCGTCGCCTTCATGCTCTGATAGGTGAAGTGCGTTTGGACCGCGACGTAGAAACAGGTATAAAGGAAACTCCGGAGCGAAGCGGTGTTCTCCTTCAATGACAAATCCAAGTCGAGCGTACCATTTTGCAGTTTCACGGGCATCCACAACACGAAAGATCGGGACAAGTTCTTCAGGCATAAGAATCACTCTTTATCAGACAGTTGGCATTTGAAGCGACTTGGAAATACACAATGACATAACGACTCAAATCAGCGGCAGCAGATACCATTAAATTCAGTACCAGCAGCTTTCAACTGTCCGCTGCATTTGAATTGTTGTACTGTGCGGCTATGGGAACACCCCTAAGCGAATCCATAATTGTCGTGCTGCCACTTGAGCAGAACTATTCATTGCCAAATACTCAACAGTAACCTCGCCAACCAGAGTTATCCCTACAATTTCACCCGATTCTAGAATTACCTGGAAATGCTCACTCCATAAATCCTCGCGTGGTTGAAAGAAACGAACTTCTGCATTAGACCGGGGAGACTCCCCACCGATACGATTGCCCTTACGAAGATTACAGGAACGACAAGCAAGGGCTAGATTGGCTTCATCATTTGAACCTTGCCGAGACAGGGGAACAATATGCTCTACTTCAAATGGAAAATTGAAAACTACTTCAGGAGCCTTGCAATACTCGCAACGATGACTCGCTCTCTGTGCAACCTCTGTGTAATAAGGATTCATGAATTGCCCTGTTGCATGAAAGCCGCAGTACGGGCTGTTGCTGCTCTCAATTCAAGTTCAACGAGGCTGTCTAATTCTGCTTGTTGTTCTGGTGGCAGTGCCAAACCTTGATCTCGAGCTACTCGCCACGACTCCATCAATTCCGATAACCGTTCCTGCTGTTCCGCACTAAAAAAGGAATCAGGTTGGAAACTTTGAATGACCAATAGCGCACTAAATTCTATTTCATCAAGTTGGGCAGTTAACGCATCTAAAGCTTGCCCAGCAGTTTTCCCCACAGAATGTTTATCCCCTGCGATCGCTCGATAGGATTTTTCTCCGTTAGCACCGGAGATAGGCAGAATGGCTACTGTAGTCATGACTCTGGATAGAAAATCACTTGCTTAAAATTATAGCCCTCCTCAACCTTGTGCCGTTGTTTTAGAGGATTTGCCTCAATGCTAATGTTGAGCGGTTCAATCTCAGAGACTAACAGATAACTTGGCTGCACTGCATTCATCAGGGACTAGCGCAGTACAACGTTCCGGTTGAGCGGCTGCAAGTAACCTTGGCTGCACCACTAGGATCTCTCGCCAGTCCGCTCCAACCGGGTTGTTAGACCGTGCTCTAAAGCACGACCAACGACGTTGAGAACGTAACCCCGATCCACTCTCAGGTTACGGCTCCTCTTTAGCTGCAATTAACTCGTAGAACTCGTTCAGTTTTCTTCGTAGAACTTCCTTGGGAATAAGCTTGATTTCGTACTCGGCAACGACAGTAGGACTCACAGAGCGACTGAGAGCGTATTCAACAACTTCATCATCTTTGTCGCGACAAAGCAAAACACCGATGCTAGGATTTTCATGAGGTTTCTTGAGGTCGCGATCAAGGGCTTCAAGATAGAATTCTAGCTGTCCAAGGTATTCAGGTCGAAACTTATCGACTTTGAGTTCAAAGGCAACAAGACATTGAAGTTCGCGGTGGAAAAAGAGCAGGTCAATGAAGAAGTCACTGCTACCAACCTGGAGACGATATTCTTGTCCAAGGAAGGTGAAATCTCGCCCAAGTTCAAGGATGAAGTCTTTGAGGCAGTAGACAAGGGCAGTTTTCAGGTCGTTTTCAGAGTGATTAGGAGGTAGGTTGAGAAAATCCAGGACGTAACTATCGCGAAAGACTCCGGCAAGCGGTTTGGGGTGAACAACTTGTGCGAGTTTGGTATCGGCAAGACAAGTACGTTCAAAGATGCCACTATTGATTTGACGATCAAGTTCACGAGTGCTGTATCGTTCGCTGGCAGCAAGTTCAAGGTAGAAGAGTCGCTCGGCGGCGGTCTTACAGCGTGACATGATGATACGATGGTGAGTCCAACTCAATTGCGTCCGCAGTGCGGTCGTAATTTGCGAATCGGGATAGGTTTCGTAAAATTGTCGCATTCTTTCGAGGTTGCGCTTCTCAAAGCCTTTAATACCGGGTTCTTGAGTTTGGATGAATGCAGAAAGCTGTTCGATCGTTTTTTGTCCCCATTCGCTGGTAGCTAGACGATCACTGATGTATTTACCAATACTCCAGTATAGTTTTATCAGTTCTTGGTTAGCGGTAACGATAACTTTCTGCTGAGCAGTTTTAATGAGAGTGAGAACTTCAGTAAATTGAGGTTGCAAAGGATCTGTCACAAATCGCTGCCTCCCTCGACTTGGAAATGCACCTGAGATTCATAAATCTCATTACCTCGTCGAGCGAACTTTTCTTTGCCGTAGCGGAGTTGTCTGGCGACCATTGAACTACCACCTTAATGTTTGCTCCTTCATTTTAACCTGTGCGATCACTCAACAACTTGAGAACAAGAGTCGCTAGAACTCCAAACCCTCAGACAATTGAGCAATCGCACTCCTTAGTTACCAAGCTATCACTGATACCATCGCTGACCGTTCCAAGACCATTCTGGGTAATCAGACATAACCTCTCTCACCACGGCTAGGAGTTGATCGTAATTCATATCGTCTTTCTCCTCTTTGTAATGTTTACCGAGATGTTCATGTGCTTTTCGCTTGAGATCATTGGGCAAGCCGCTTGTAACTTGGTTCCACAGGTCTGTCCGGAATCCATGATCTGATTTGTAACCCATACTGTGATTGCCTCGATTAGTGATTAGGTTGCTGCGGTCTAACGGTGAAGTTGTGCGGCGGCAAGTAACCTCTGATACGCACCGACGACATCTGTCTCGTCCGCACCAATGCAGTGTTAGCCTGTCGTACTAGACACTAAACCGTCCCGGGAACTTTCCGTGATCGCCCCCTAACTTCCTAGGACTTTTCACTTTGACTAAGACCTGAAATAACTCAGCCTTTCCAATACACCCGCAAACGCCTATGTTCAAATAAGTGATAGGTTCACAGTTATAGGCTCTACACTGGTCAGAATCTTTCGCCAACTGCCAAGAAAACTACGATCTACGCTTACTTGCCATTGAATTGTTGCACTCAATGAATGTGCTTCATCAGGAACCCGTATCACAGCCGCAACCCTCCGTGAACCAGGTTCGACCGTTTCTACACCATGGGGCTTGGAAAAAAGCCAGTAGAAGTCGGATTCACCGTCACCGCCAGCCTGAATAATCGGCAACATTTTTTTGAACGTGACCGTCCGTTTTGCGTTAGCACCAATTGATGCTTTCAGACTTTCAGAAGGTGTGATTGAAAATCCAATATCGAAACTCTGGTTTACATCCTCTTCTGTCGTTACACGGGCTGGCATGAGATTGTAAGCTAAAGCCTTAGGGTTCGAAAGCTTTATTGTTATCTTCATTTCCTGATAACGACGCTTACTTTCTGGAGGGTGCAATGTAAAGTAAAATACAGCAAGGTAAAAATGACTCCTCTCACTATGTTGTCCCATGAGGCTTGGTTTTGGTTCTGATAATTTGTGGACGATAGGATGACCTATGCTTACTCTTCCATCAACCACTCTGAATTTACCTGCATCTTCTCCCAATGTGCCTTGTTCACTCACAATATCGAGAGTTGTTAAGAGATCACTAGAAACCAAATCTTCAGGCTCAAGCACCAGTGAATCAGCTTCAGTTGAAAAATCTTGTTCTGCCATAGTTGCACCCGTTCCTATTAATACATATACAAGTGTTGATACAAGTTGAAGTGCTTAAGCTTTTATCGCTCATCTCCGATAATAATAAAGCCAGCCCACATCGGTACATTAGGGTAGATTTCGAGAAGCTGAATTTGTGCCCGACGCAAGGATGCAGCAATACTATAACCTTCATTCCTCCAGGCTTGGTGAAAATCATACATTAGCTGAAGCGTAGTATCTTGGGGTACCTCCCACAAACTAACCATAACTGTCTCGGCACCAGCTACCATGAACATCCGTGCCAGTCCCTGAACCCCATCCCCTGTTACTTTGCCCAAGCCAGTTTGGCAAGCGGCAAGAATTACAAGTCTTGAACTTAGATGTTGATCACTAATAGTTTCCGCAGTTAAGCTACTCCCTGATAATGCTATGTAAGACCTTAGTGGATCTTCAGGAATCGCTTTAGCATGTGTATAAAATAGTATGACATCACGTGACTGAGCAGCGGCAAGAACCTTCACCTGAGTCGCTTCTAAATCACTGAGAACTGAAGTTAATTCTGGATTATAGAAATTAGTAATAGCACTATTAAAGTCTTCGGCTATAAATGGTAAAGGTATAGAAAACTCTTTATTATATAAAGCCTTGTCTAAAGTCGGTTGCACAACTGCCAATAAGCTCGGCGAGACTGCACACTTTCTTTTCAGTTGGCGTGATAAATCTAAAATTGCTAGTGATGGAATATAGGTTAGTGTGTGATCTTGCAGTAGGTAAGAAGGATTGCTTTTATTTGAGCAAACCAATGCTGAAAAAGGAATTTCAAACAGGCAAGCATGTGGAACAATAGTTACAACTCGATCTGGATCTTTAGGAAGTAGATTCTCAATAGGAGCGATTAAAATATCATAAAGACCTTTTAGGTCATGCAACATTTCTTTTTCATTAGCATCTCTTTCTGCTGGGGTTGCCAGCCTTGGTAACGGCTTTAACGTCGCGATAAGATTTTCGACTTTATCTTGAAGAATTTGTCGGCTGATTTGAACTTGATGGAAATATATGGTTGCATCTTCTTCTAAATTAGATTTAGGAGGTGTAATAACCCATATTAATAAGCTAGATTCTAGAATGAAATATTCAACTACAGTGATATCAGCGTTATGAATAAGCTGAAGAATTTGCTCAAGTGTTATCGTCTGCGTTGAAGATAAATTTGCTAGTGAATTTTTATTTTCTTGATTTGTTGACGTAGAACTGATAGAAGGAGTGAGCGTTGCATGCGATGAAGCTAGACTATCGGCAAAAGCTCGTGCTCGTGCTGACTCGGAAGCTTGCAATGCCTGCTCTGGTAACTGCATTTCAATGAGAATTTTTACATATTTCTCATAAAAATCTTGCCCAACATCTAATGATTGAATCTTGGCGGCATCGGTAACCATTCTAGAACGCCAATTATCAAGCCAATTGGCTAGTCTAGCCAGATCATTAGTAGTCTCAACAGCATCTGATGATTGAGAGGAAGATTTCACAACATATTTGATACGGTTAAATCTGCTAGACGGGTTATCTCTCATGATGTCAACTTGCATGACGTCAACTTGTGTGACTATATGTATTAAAAGCCTAAGTAGACTTTTATCCATTTCTGCAACATCAGGATTTTGTTGAAACTCTTCCTCCTCTATGTCAAGTTTCAGCATGTATTCAGTATTGAATTTGCCTAGTTTTTCATTTCCTTTCATGCTTTCAAGCAAAACAAAACGTTCAAATAGATTAAGAGCAACAGGTAACTTAGACAGACATCGTTTAGCGAGCGTGATAATCGTGGAACGTTGATTTCCAATGGATTTTTCATGTTCTTCTATGCTGACAAGCATTTTCTTGAAGGCATTTGATACCCGCTCACTCATTTCCTTGACTGGTATGTCCTCTGTTTCCTTTGATAACTGAGCCAACTTATTGACTTCGGTACGGTAATAATTACAAGTATCAGAAATAAATTCACGGATAGCACTTATATACTTGGAGAGATCCTTGTGCTGTTCAGAACTCATGCTGAATAGCGGAGCTCGCACCAGAGTTAACTCGCAGTTTTGCCCATCTTTCAATAGTCGGATCGAAACCGAAGAACCAACATTTCCTTGCAGCGAAATTATTACTTGCTCAGGGTTCATGCCAGCAATCGAAATTCCATCAATCGCTAGTATTAAATCGCCAACGGTAACACCAGCTTGGCTAGCTGGTGTGTCTGAAAGCACCTTAGAAACTATAAGACCACACGCATTAGCTTCTTCTTCAAAGCCAACACCAATCCCTGATGCTGAAAGACACACGAGTGCTCGGTCGAACGCAGCTTCTAGATTATTCATATTTTCTGCCCAGCCCTTCAGAACAGCAATGTACTTTTCCCGTTGCTCATGGAAACTTCTTGGTTCGTCTTTATCTCTTTGTAGCTCGTTCTGAACGTGTAGGCTCATGCTCAGTGCTCTGACAAGTGTTGGATATTCACCCGCCTCGAAAGCAGAACTGATCAGGCTATTTAATGGTAGTACTTGGTTGAGTAGATTACTCTTTAAATCTTGGTATGCAGTCGGATCATTTTTTGAATATGCTTCACGAGCATGGTAGTACTCGACTACTTGCAATAAAATCTTAGCGGATTCCCGGTGCTTGCCAGCAGAAGATAAGTCATAAGCGAGAAGCTTAAGATGTCTAGCCTGCTCATCATTCTTGATAACAGTGACTCCACTAGTTTTACTATTCAATCTGCCAGTTATCGGCACTTGTACAGCTACTACTGATTCAAAATGAAGAGTCTTATTCTCACTCCAAGTCATGCCGACCAAAAGCCCATCACTTGCTGGAGATAGAAATCCTTGGCGTGACTCACCCATTGGTGTTTTCCAGCGCAGATTAAGAACTGAATCAGTCACGATTCCTTCTTCAACATCATCGCCAAAAAATTTGCCGCTGACCTTATTGCTTTGCTGATGTAGACTCAGTTCTCCAATTTTTGGATCACACCAACGACCATCGAAGGGACGCGCTCCAACATAACCCTCAACACTTTCAAATAAGTCTTTTCCTTGTTGCCTTCCAGATAATTCTGCACTGAATGTACTTGCTGGTCTATAACCCGCCAGTACTTTGCCTTGAGCATTGATAGTTCCTGAAATATTTTTACCTTCATCTTTTAGTTGGATATCAATCACGCCTTCTTCAACTAAAACCAATACGTTCTCATCAGGATGTTCTGGGTTTCGAGCATACCAAATTATTTCTCCAAAGGTCAGGGGGGAAGTTATCACGACCCGCATATGTCCATCATTGGTCGTAACTTTAATGCTAGGGTCTTCAGTTTTGCTCGATTCTAGTGTAGATTGACTCGTTTTCCATACACTCCAACCAGGTACGACTGAACCTTCAGTCGTAAGTAAAACACCAATAGTTGATTCAGCCAATCCCTCTACTTTGCTTAAAATAAGTTGGCCCTTCATCGATTTAAGCTTCACATCATCTAGCTTCACTATTAGAGTTACCTCAAAAATGGTAGTGACAGGTACTCCTCCGATCCATTCTGTAGGTTCGCTTAATAGGTGGTCTTCCTCATGTGTAGACTGCTTTAAAGCTAATGTTTCACTTGCTTTATCGATAACTGATTTACCCCATTCAGGCGCGGAAGAGCCGAGTTTTTCTCTTAGGTGTAGAGTTATTTGTTCAACGTGTTGAGCATCACGCACCGTTGCCGTGAAGATTCCATCAATGCGAAATCCAGTGTTACTAGGCTGTAGAAGTCCGTCTATTGTAATTTTGATCCCATGTGATACTGTGCCAGCCATATGTGCTTGTATAGTGTCATTCTGGGTTCCCAAAGTCCCAACAAGTATGATTTTTCCCAGTAGATTAGTCTTTGATAAATCGAGTTGAACGGCTAAGATGCCATCTGAAGTCAGTATCCACTCGGCTTCTTTAAAGGATTGGGATAGCGGTTCACCAATAGGGTAAATAAGTTTAATGTCTTTAGCTAGTGCCTCAGTTAGAGCTTTTGCTTTGCCTGAATCTTTTTGCGAGTTAGAATCCTCGGTACTGGAGAGAGACATATAATTCTCAGTACTAGGAAAATACGTATAAAGAATCTTGTTTTGTTCAATAGTCGTTGTTTCAAATACATTACTAGCCACTACTTTTACTCCAGCTCTTATAAAGAGACTTAATTTTGAGTATTGCAAGATACAGTGGGATGAGGATGAAGTGCGACCCCAATCTCTTTTAACTGCCTTATCTACAGCGTTGCCATGATACTTACGATACCTAAAAACGACGCTGCGAACCGTCAGGCTAACTTGTTATTAGAGGGAAAATTTCTGTCTAACACCCCTATTTCGGTAATTAGGTGGAAAAATTTCTGTCTAATACACCGTATAGGGCGATTAGGTGGAAATACTTCTGCCTAATCCACCGATTTGGGTGATTAGGTAGATTGATTCAGTATAATCACCCTCCAACTGGGTTAGAGGAATGTTTAAGTATTTATTTATTCTTTTAGCATTACTTTTTACATGGAATCCTCTCAGTCGCGTCCCAGAAAGTTGCTCGATCAGGTGCGGGACGTCATTCGAATGAAGCATTACTCCTACCGCACAGAAGAAACCTATGTGCAGTGGATTCGCCGATACATCCTTTTTCATAACAAGCGCCATCCCAATGAAATGGGAGTGGTAGAAATAGAAGCATTTCTTACTCACCTAGCTGTTCAGGAAAATGTGGCAGCAGCGACCCAGAACCAGGCGCTTAGTGCGTTGCTGTTTTTGTATCAAGACGTTCTACAAAAGCCTCTTGATGGCAGGGTAAACGCAATTCGAGCAAAGCGATCGCAAAAGCTACCCACTGTACTTACCATTGAAGAAACTCGCCTTGTCATTCAACAAATGTCAGGGGTGCATCGGCTGTTGGTTCAATTGCTTTATGGCAGTGGATTGCGGCTCCGGGAGGCAATGCAGTTGCGAATTAAGGATGTAGATTTTCCTCAGCATCAAATTGTGGTGCGGGATGCAAAGGGACAGGAAAGTAGAGTGACGATGCTACCAGACACGATAGTTGAGCCATTGAAGGAACACCTGTTGCAAGTCAAGCGACTGCATGAGCAAGATCTGGAGCAAGGGTATGGGGCGGTCACGCTACCCTTCGCATTGGCAAAGAAATATCCGAATGCAAATCGACAATGGGTATGGCAGTTTGTTTTCCCCGCTTCGACGCGCTGTCGCGATCCACGCAGCGGCAATGTAGTGCGCTATCACTTACACGAAAGTGGGCTACAGAAAGCTGTGAAGCAGGCTGTTCGAATAGCCGGAATTCAAAAGCGTGTAGGATGCCACACCTTTCGTCATAGCTTTGCAACACACCTGCTACAAAGTGGTTACGACATTCGCACCATCCAGGAATTGCTAGGGCATAAAGACGTGAAGACGACGATGATTTATACCCATGTTCTTAACCGAGGGGGGCGTGGAGTTCGCAGCCCATTAGATGGTTAGACAAAATTGGATGAGTGTGGACTTTTCGAAAGATTTGGTTGGGTGAGAGCACAGGTTAGATGAGATTTAAAGGTGATTGGCATTGGTAATTTTTAACCGCTAAGTAGGAGATCATAATTAAAGCTAAAACCCAAAATGCTGTGCCGCCCGCTTCGCGGGGTATTTGTTTAGCGTTTATTGTTAGCAGCCGATGTTTTTACCCCCCTCAATCCCCCCTTGGTAAGGGGGGGAAGCCTGGTTCTCCCCCTTACCAAGGGGGAGTTAGAGGGGGTGTCCCGAGGGTCGCTAAACAAATACTTCGCGGGCGGCACAGCATTTTGGGTTTTAGCTTTAATTAGACCCAGGTACTTAGATGCAGGGTTGATATTTGTGCTTTACTGCTACCCCTGACTTATTTTGTGGCTCGTCCAATGTCTTGTGTTTCAGTCATGAAACCTTAACCATTTAATAGCTCGATCATAAGCTTTGGAAAACCTTAGCTTAGTCTGCCCATGAAAGGGTAGACGTTGGAATAGTCATCTTAGGAAGGTATAGGGAAATGCCGTTTTCAACCTCTAACCGTCAGGGTTGACGGAGTTGACCTGCTCTGAACTCTGGCGACAGTCAAGTCCTACCCATGTTCTCCTTTCCTGAGTGATTGGCATTGACCCTTACCACACTACAAAATGTCACAGTTTAATCGCATTGCATCGTTTGTTGTCGCAAGCCAAATTGACCCCAACAGTAATACCGATCTAGAGACGGCTGCTGAAATTGTTGCAGTGAGCATAGACGGCAATACGCTCGTATATTCGGACTCTCCCCAGGGGCAAATTGGCTTTGTTGATATTACTGATCCTTCTGCACCCCTTGGGCTGGGGGTGCTTGACGTTGATGGAGAACCCACCAGTGTTGCGGTGTTAGATGGTTTTGCGCTCGTTGCCGTTAACACGAGCCCCGACTTTGTTAACCCCTCAGGGCAACTGCGGGCGATCGCCCTCTCTGACCAGACCATTGTGCGATCCTGGGATATTGGCGGACAACCGGATGCGATCGCCGTTAGCCCCGATGGCAACTACGCCGTCATCGCCATCGAAAATGAGAGAGACGAAGATATTGTCGTCAATGACATTGAGGGCGGCTTGCCTCAACTGCCCCCCGGTTTCGTGGTGATTGTCGATACCTCCAGTAACAACCCAGCGGAGTGGACAACGACGCAGGTTGATCTGACGGGTCTTAGCGGTATCACCTTTCCAGACGACCCGGAACCCGAATTTGTAGATATCAGCAGTGACAATATCGCTGCGGTTACCCTTCAGGAAAACAACGCCATTGTGCTGATTGACCTGGAAACGGCTACAGTGATTCGCAGTTTCTCTGCCGGGTCAGCCAATCTCACGAATGTTGACACCGTAGAAGACGACATCATCAATCAGACCTCTACCCTGAATGGCATCCCCCGTGAACCCGATGGGATTGCGTTCATTGGTACCGACTACATCGCCACTGCCGATGAGGGAGATCTGAATGGCGGGAGCCGTGGCTTCACTATTTTTGATCTCGAAGGCAACATTGTGTACACCTCTGGCAGCGAGATGGAGCAAATTGCTGCGCGGGTGGGTCACTATCCCGAGGCACGGTCTGAGAACAAGGGAAACGAACCCGAAAACATTGAATTCGCATCCTACAACGGCACGGATTATCTCTTCGTCAATTCCGAGCGTTCCAGCCTCGTCTTTGTTTACGACGTTTCCGACCCAACCCAACCTGTTTTTCAACAAGTGCTTCCGGCGGGCGTTGGTCCCGAAGGCGGCACAGCCATCCCAAGCAGAAACCTGCTGGTCGTAGCTTCAGAAGAAGATAATCGTGATGACAAGATTCGCTCTGTCATCAACATCTACGACTTTTCCGAAGATCTGGTTGCCTATCCCACGCTCCAGTCTGCCGATGGAGACAATGGTCTACCGATTCCCTGGAGTGCCATGTCGGGTCTTTCGGCGGGTCCTGGTAGCATTCTTTATGCCGTTGAAGATAGCTTCTACAACTCGAATCGCTTCTTCACCATCGATACCTCCACAACACCCGCTACCCTGACCAGCGCTACGACCATCAAAGACACCAATGGCGTTTTTGCTGCCGTCCAACCCTTCGGTGATTTCACCGCAGAGGATCTGGATGCGCTGATCAACGATGACAATACCGTCAATATCGATCAAGAAGGAATTGCCGCTACCGATGATGGCTTCCTCTGGATTGCGTCTGAAGGGGCAGGAACCGTTGGCGATGAGGATCGCCCCATTGAGAGCCTCAACTTCCTGTTCAAGGTGAACGCAACGGATGGCGCGATCGCCGAAGTCGTCACCCTCCCAGATGAACTAAACAATATCCAGGTTCGCTTTGGGCTTGAAGGTGTGGCTTACGACAACGGGTTACTGGTGGCTGTGCTCCAGCGTGCCTGGGGCGATGATCCGAACCCTCGGGTGCTGGTGTATGACACCAACACCTCAGAGTGGGTCGGCGATTACTTCTATCCCCTGGATGAAGTTGAGTCCCAAAATGGTGGCTGGGTTGGTCTTTCGGACATTTCTCCCCTGGGTGACGGTCGGTTCCTTGTGCTGGAGCGCGATAACCAGGGCGGACCCGATGCTGCGATCAAACGGTTATATACCATTCGGCTTTCGCCCACATTGGAAGATGGCGACACCCTGGAGAAGACCTTTGTTCGTGACCTGGTTCCTGATTTTCTGGCAGCGGGTGGCTTGATGCCCGAAAAGCTGGAAGGGCTTGCCATAGACGAAAATGGCGTTTGGGTCATCAATGACAACGACGGTGTTAATGCCAATAGTGGCGAGACGCAACTCCTGAACATCGGTGACCTGTTCCAGGGGCAGAGACTCAGAGGCACAAACGCCAGAGATCGATTGGCTGGCGGTTTGGGGGATGATCGGTTGATCGGTCGCGGCGGTAACGATCTTCTCTTTGGTGAAGATGGAGACGATGTCTTGATCGGTGGACGAGGGCGCGATCGCCACCGTGGCGGTGCAGGGAGTGACACCTTTGCCTTCAGACGCAGTGACCTACGCGATCGCCCAGACGTCATCTTCGATTTTGAAGTGGGCAGCGATGTCATCGATCTGCAAAGGATGTTTAGAGGTCAGCGCTTTAACTCAGATACCCCGTTTGAAGACTATGTTCGTATCACAGGTTCTAGCCGTCGCACCACTGTTCAAATTGACCAAAACGGCAATCGACCCGGAGCCTCGTTCAAAACCCTGGCGATTCTCCGAGGTATCGACGCGGATACCATTGGTGCCGATAGTTTCCTGGTTTAAGCCTCACCTCTTTGTGGCTAACTGCAATATCCGGTCAGTTGAATCGTCATAAAGCCCGATAAGATTTGTGCGTACCGTTAAGCGGTGCGCACAAATAAAAAAGGGCAGGAGACAAAGCTCCACCCTTTTCTTTTCTAATCAATTTTTAGACTCAATATTGACTATTTTCCGGTCAAATTATCCAGAGCATCTTTTGCCTTTTCGAGCAGGCTTTCATTATCTTCGCGAGGGTCAAACTTGCCCTCGGCTTGCCGCGTTTCTTCTCGCAATCCGGCTTCTTCACTGATGCTATACGCCCGGTCGAGCCGTTCCTCGGCATTCAAAGGTTGATTCTTGGTGCGCCCCGTCAGTTCACCCTTTGTCTGACCCACAGCTTTTTGCGAATTTAGAGGAATTTGGGCAGCGCTGGGTTGTACGGCGATCGCCATTACACTTGCCATACTCAGAATGCTGATCAAGCCAATAACCAACAGCCTTTGAGCCAGGCGACGCCAGGACTGGAACATTGACTGGAACATTGAAATATGTCTCATAGGAATTCGTATCTCGCTAATCTCAGTGAGGCGATCGCCCCACCCTTTAAGCCTTCATCCTATCGGCGAGGAGGGAACAAGTTATTCCGCCCAGAGACACATTCTTGTTAATGAGATGCTATGCCCATTAGCTGACCGTTAGCTATGGCAGCAAACTCAATCGATTACCATGAATAAGTAAAAGATCATAATTAAACCTAAAACCCAAAATGCTGTGCCGTCCGCTAAGCGGACGGCACAGCATTTTGGGTTTTAGGTTTAATTAGACCCAGGTACTTACCATTTCAACTTGTTCAGGAGCGATCGCCTGCCCGTTCAATGACTTGTCGTCTCAGTGCCGCTGGCACATAGGTGCTCATTGGTTCCCATGAAGTTGCTTCAGGGCGTGGGCTTTTGCCAGCCGCACAAGGTGCTCCAGGGTAAGATAGCGCTCCAGCTCAATAGCATCTTTGGCAGAGAGTGTGCCAATTTTGCTTTGTTGCAGCAGCGTGCTGGCGCGTGCTTGTAAATCTGGAGAGGGACGTACAGCCAGGATTTGTTCGGGTGTTGGTTGGCTGGCAAGGAGCACAATAATTGCTTGCTCATCCAGAGAAACGGATTGCCATTCCTGGAGTTGTAACTCGCGCAAGCCCAACTCCAGCAACTGGGGTAGTTGTGCCTGGTATTGCGCCAGTTGCTCAGACAACTCATCGGGGATGTTGATTGTGATTTGTGCCATAGCAGGCAAAGACAGAAGGGTTGCTTCTGATTATACGAACTCTGATTATACGAACTTGGTTTTCAGGTGAAGGGAGCGATCGCCCTCTAACCCTCCTCTCCACCCAAAACCTTACATCGCTTCGTAGGAATCGACCTGAAGCACAGGTCCAATCATGGCGGTCGTCATCACATCATCGCGGACTTTGCCAGACACTTTGACCTTTTGCCCATCGGAGAGCAACCCATCCGGTGCGCCCTTCTTGTGGATTTCGTAGGTCTGCCCATCCTCCGCGACTAGCGACCATGCGCCCATACCTATCGAGGATTTCTTGACCGTGCCCTGGAGTTGGAGTGACATCGAATTTGCCTCATACAAGTTTGACCTGGGTATAGCCTGCCTGGGCGATCGCTCGCAAGCACAAAAGGACATAAACCCGGATAGCGGAACCACCAAGACACCAAGGCACGAAGAAGAAGAATAACTCTGTGCCCTCCGTGCCTTTGTGGTTGAACTTATGGTGCAACCCAATTCCAGCCATTACTCCAGCGCAGGTTTATCAGCAGCCTTGGCGGCAAGGGTAGCCAGGAGGAAGCACAGCGCCGCATTTGCCAGGAGGAAGAGACGGGCGATCGCCCCACCCCCCAGCCACATCATGCCGGGATCGGCGATCGCGCTCACCCCCAGGCAGGCGGCGACGCCGAGGCAACTGCCCACCGCAAACCACTTGAGGCTGGGGTGTCCCAACAGCAGAGCAACCAGGGCAAAGGGGATGAGCAGGCTGGCAGTGAGGGGATTGAGCAGTGGGCTAGCCTGGATAGCGCTACCCAGTTCGGGGATGGAGCTGCCGAGGACGCGGAAGGGAGCCTGAGGCAGGTCGAAGGCGTAGAGTCCGCGCAGGAAGAACAGCCCAGAGCTACCCAGCACCAGTCCGCTGGAAAGGGAGAAGCTGAACCAGGGCAGATAGTTCCTCAGCAGCCAGGCGAGGAGGTAGGAACCCAGCACCATGGCAATCTTGGTGGGCAGGACGACTACGCCACCGTCAAACCAGAACTTTAGATTGAGGTAGCCGTTCTCCTTCAGCCAGCGGAAGAAGTCGCGGGGGGTAATTTGTCCCTTCAGCGCCAGCTTGACCGCCGCATCCGCATCCAGGTGTCCGGCTCCGTAGTAGTTGAGTTCGTCGTTGCTGATGACACGGGCAGACTTTTTCAGGACTTCCGCCACGGCATCCGGTTCTTCGATGCCGACGGACTTCACCAGGGCGGCGACCGCCGCGACGTGGGGCGCTGCCATGCTGGTTCCCTGGAGGGAGAGGAAGACCGATTCGCCCGTTTCGGGGTCGATGGTGTTTTGCAGGATGCCGCCGCTGAGGTCCTCTTCCTTCAGTGCGCCACCGGGGGCAGAGATGTCTACCCCTGCGCCGAAGTTGGAGTAGGGGGCACGGGAGCCGCTAGAATCCAAAGCCGAGACGGCAATCGCCTGAGGATAGCGGGCGGGGAAGGAGGCAGAGTTGGTGTTCGCGTTCCCGGCAGCGGCGACGATGACGACGCCTTTGCTGTGGGCGTAGGCGATCGCCTCTCGCAACACATCGGCATCCCCATTTCCGCCCAGGCTCAGGTTAATCACATCGGCGTCATGGTCGGCAGCAAAGCGGATTGCCTCGGCAATATCCGCCACGGTACCACCGCCGCCATCACTCAGCACCTTCAGGGGCATTAGCGTGGCTTCGTAGGCGATTCCCGCCACCCCAAAGCCGTTGTTGGTGGACTGGGCAATGGTTCCGGCAACATGGGTGCCATGTCCGTTATCATCGTTTGCCGTTTCCTGGTCGTTCACAAAGTCGTAACCCTTGACCATGTTGGTCTTTTCTAGATCCGGCACAGGGCTGATCCCGGTGTCGATGACGGCAACCGTCACGCCGCAGCCCTTCGTTTCATCCCATGCACTCTCCATGTTGATGCTGCGGAGGTTCCACTGCTTGGAATAATCGGGGTCGTCGGGCAACAAGTAAGCCCGATATTCGTAGTTGGGGGTGATGGATTCCGTCAGTCCTTTGACGGGCGATCGCCGCAACGCCCGCAAGGTAGAGCGATCGCCCTCCACAATATAAAGGTTATCGGCAGCAGAAAACGCACTGTTGAGTCGGGGTGCCGTGCCCGTCTGTTGGGCGATCGCCGCCAGCGCAGCCTCCCGCTCCGCTGCGGGGACTTCTTCCCGAAAGTCCAGCACAATGGAGTCCCAGGTTCCCTGCCGCGCCATCCCCGGAAAGCTGCCCAACGCCAAAACCACCCCTGCCACAAACAACAGACCCAGGAGGAACTTTTTCATGGTGCGATCGCCCTCTGTCGATTTTGGATTTTAGACTTTGGATGTTGGAGGTTTAGCCCTGCCATCGTTCGGAGGGGTGATCCCCATCTAAAAATCTTCTTCCCACCATAGCTCATGGATTTCGCATTCGCCGGAGCTTTTCATTAGGGGTAATCTGCTTGCCCAAAAATGGGTTTTTTAGTTTTTGGAGCACGCAAAGCGATCGCGCTAAAATTGGAAGACAGCATCGGCGAGGATTTTGGAGCCATGCCCAGCATTTCGTCGAATCAGCCAGCGGCAGGTAGGTCAGAGGTAGGAACGGGCGATCGCCCAGCAAAGGTTTTGGCTCACCTGACTCTGGAAGAATATCTCCGCTATGACGATGGCACCGATACCCGCTACGAGTTGGTGTCTGGAGAATTAGCCGCAATGCCTCCCGAAAGCCCGCAAAATGTCAGCATAGCCTTGTTTTTGATGATGCAGTTTCTGCGGTTCTTTCCGGTAAACCAGGTCAGTAACAAAGCAGAAATAGTTGTTGCAGGCAGTCGAACGACAACCCGTTTGCCCGACGTAACGGTCTTTGGTGAAGCACTGGCAATCGTCTTGCAGACGGCGACCCGTTCAACCGTCCTGCCAGACATGCCGCCGCCACTTCTGGTGGTTGAAGTCGTTTCTCCGGGGAAGACCAATCGCGACCGCGACTATCGCTACAAACGCTCAGAGTATGCAGCACGAGGCATTCAAGAATATTGGATTGTGGATGCAGAAACAGCTCAGGTTACCGTCCTATCGCTGGTAGAGGGTTTGTACGAAGAAAGTCAATACCCAGCATCAGCAGTGGTAGCGTCCCAAATTTTGCCAGACTTAAAGCTAACCGTCAAAACCATTTTGAATGCAGGCTTGAGCTAAATGGCAGTGCTGGAAACCGAGCGACTACTGCTGCGCGAGATAACGCTGCAGGATGTTGATACGCTCTTTGAAATTTTCTCGGATGCAGAAACGATGCGGTTTTACCCAAGCTCATTCGATCGCCCCATGACCCACACCTGGGTTGAGCGAAACATTCAGCGCCATGCAGAATATGGATTTGGGCTATGGGGACTCATTCTCAAAGCCAGTGGCAAGCTGATTGGGTATTGTGGGTTGATCCTACAGACCGTGGATGGTGTGGAGGAGGTGGAGATTGGCTACATCGTTCGTCGGGATCTCTGGGGAAAAGGGTTTGCAACGGAAGCGGCGCAAGCCTGCCGAAACTATGGGTTTCAGCAGTTGACCTGCGATCGCCTCATTGCCCTCATCAACCCTGCCAACACCGCCTCCCGTCGCGTCGCAGAAAAGAACGGAATGCAGCTTGTGAAAGAAACCATCTGGCGCGACAAGGCGGTCTGCGTATATGCCATTGAACGCTGACAGGGAGACAGCGGTGGTCAAAAGCGTTATGTAGCGGTTGATGCAGACTGCTCCGACAAAAAAAGATAGGTCGAAGTTAGTACACCCGACCTATCTATTAAATATGATAGCTAAACAATATCAGAGCATTGTTCAAAATGAACTCAGCCATGCCTCATATTTACTTCTAACGCTCTTGGTGGCGAGTCTACAAGTTCTGAAGCAGGTGAAGCTAGAACGATTGGCGGAAGCCCTGCCTTTGCCGATTTTATTTGAGAGTCGTCGGAAGAAACTCCAGCGATTTTTGAAACTCGAGACTCTCCATATCGAAACCCTCTGGTTTCCCTGTATGAGAGGTCTGCTTGACCAGTTTTTCATGCCTGGAGAGCGCATTTATGTCGCCATTGACCGCACGAGCTGGGGCTGCATTAATATTTTGATGGTTAGCCTGATCTATGACCATCGTGCCTGGCCGATATACTGGACATTTCTCAATAAAAAAGGGAGCAGCAATTTAGCGGAGCAGCAGGATGTCTTAAGTCGGAGTTTGGGAGTGCTATCTGAGTATGTGGTGGTGGTATTGGGAGAC
>Ga0081535_100222_pt1 | contig 51259 bp, 49 predicted proteins | sample HotLakmasection3_FD_71020 | JGI IMG/M metagenome (GOLD analysis project Ga0081535, IMG submission 71020) | Hypersaline microbial mat communities from Hot Lake, Washington, USA - Section #3 (SPADES assembly) (version 2) | ecosystem: Environmental > Aquatic > Non-marine Saline and Alkaline >... | reverse complement strand
TTCCAAAGATGGCTGGGAAATTAGCTTCGACCACCTCTATGTCACCCTGGCAGATGTGACCGCGTACCAGACCGATCCACCGTTTGACCCCGAAAGTGGCAGCGAGCTTCAACCCGTCGAAAGGGTCAGCATCGGCGAGACACAAACCATTGACCTGGCAGAAGGGGAGGGGCCCGCCGAGCCCCTCCACGACTTCGGCGAGGCGCAGCGCCACCCCCTCCAGCCCCGCCTGGACCAGCAGTTCCCGACCCATGCCGAGCTCGAGCCCGAGCCAGGCGCCCCTGGCCTGCTTGTCCCAATGCGGGCTGGCGAGGCCGGCGAGGGCCGGGACGAAGACGAGCCCGCGCTCGAGCGCCGTCTCGCGGCCGAAATCGCCGAGGGCTGCATGGTCGGCGAAAAGCCCGAGCCCCTTCGCCCAGTCGAGGGCCGCGGCTGCGGTATGCACCCCGCCGTCGAGCGCATAGGTCGCAGGCTCACCCGTCTTCTGCCAGGCGACGGTCGGCAGGAGCCCGTCGGCGGCCTCGGTCGGCGGCGGGGTGGTGCCGGCAACCGCGAGCGCGAACGCCCCGGTGCCGAAGGTGATCTTGGCATCGCCTCGTCCCCGGCAGCCGTGGCCGTAGAGGGCTGCCTGCTGGTCGACGACGCTCGCCGTTACCGGCACTTCGCGCCTGCCGATCGAGACCGTCCCGAAATCCCCGGTGGTCGGCACGATCTCGGGCAGGGCGCCCGGCGGCACGCCGTAGAGCCGGCAGAGCTCGTCGTCCCAACGGCCCGCAGCCAGGTCCATGAGCCCGGTGCGCGAGGCCGTGGTGATGTCGGTGACGAACCGGCCGGTCAGCCGATCCAGAAAAAAGGCGTCGGTGGTGCCGAGCCGCAGCCGGCCCTTGTCGTGCAGCCGCCGCGCCTCGGGCAGGTTCGCCATGATCCAGCCGAGCTTGGCGGCCGAGAAATAGGTGTCGAGCGGCAGCCCCGTCTTCGCCCGGGCCATGGCCTCGGCACCGTCGCGCCGCAGCTGCTCGATCCGCGCCTCGGTGCGGGCGTCCTGCCAGACGAGGACGGGCGAGATCGGCAGGCCGCTCTCGGCATCCCAGGCGAGGCAGCTCTCGCCCTGGTTGTCGATGCCGACGGCCGCGACCGGCAAGTCGACAGCAGCGGCGAGGCATTCCCGCAGGTGGCCGAGGATCTCGAAAGGATCGTGCTCGACATGGCCGGGGGCCGGGTGGATCTGCCGGTGCTTCGCGGCATGGATCAGCTGCCGCGCCGCGCTTTCGCCGCCGTTGTTGCCGAAGAGCAGGGCGCGGGTCGACGTGGTGCCCTGGTCGATGGCGAGCACACTCATGAGTCGATCTCCTCGTCGAGCTCGAGCACCAGCCGGCCGGGCACCGCCCGCCCGGCGAGGCCGTCGAGCGGGACGGTGATCCGCCGTTCGGGCAGTGCCTTCAGCCGCCGCGACCAGACCTCCTGCCCGCCCCGGCGGAGTGCCAGGCGACCGCGCACCGGGCGGGCCACCCGGACTTGCAGCATCTGCCCCTTGTCGATGTCGCCCGGATGAAGCCGCTGCGGCAAGGCGTATTTGATGGCCTCGCCGGCCAGCTCGAGCTCGAGGGCCGGTTCGGGGGCGGGCAGGGTGCCGTCGAGGGCGCGGCCGATCGACCGCGCCACCGCCACCCCCTCGGCCCAGCTCCAGCCGGCGGTCTCGACGGGACGCAACAGGTTGCCGGCGGCGAAAAAGGCCGGGTCGGAGGTGCGCCCGAAGCTGTCGATCGCCGGCCCGCCGGTGCGCCGATCGAGTTGCAGGTGCGCGCCCCTGACGAGCGTCGCCTCCGGGCGAAAGCCGCCGGTGACCAAGAGCCCGTCGGCCGCCACGGTCCAGCGCCGCCCGCCCCGGCGCAGGACGACCCCGGTCACCCGTTCCTCGCCCAGCACCGCCTCGACCTCGGTCGCGAAATATTGCGGGATGCGCAAGAGCCAGGGCAAGCCGCGGGAGAGCTGCCAGGCCACCGGCCGCGGGCCGGGCTCGACCATCGCCACCGGCCGGATGCCGGCATGTCGACAGGTGAAGAGTGCGGAATACGCCACGAACTCGGTGCCGAGCACGACCGGGCGGCGAAACGGTACCTGCCGTGCCAGATAGACGAGGCCCTGCAGGGCACCCGTGTTCATCACGCCTGCCGGCTTCGTCCCGCCGATCAGCCGCTCGGCGCGTGTCGTCTCGCGAACCCCGGTGGCGAGCAGCACGGCTTGCGCTTCCAGCGTCGCCGGACCCGCGGGCGTTGTCAGCTCGAGCCCGCCGCCCGGCTGCAGGGCCGTGACCGTTGCCGGGGCGCGGAGCACCACCCCGGCGGCTCGTGCCCGCTCGACCAGCCGCCGGGCATAGGTCGGGCCGATGAGCACCCGGCGAAACTCCTGCATCCCGAACGGCGGATGGCCGCAATGCCGCGGGATGCCGCCGAGCTCGGCCTCGCGCTCGAGCACGACGACGTGCAAGCCCGTTGCGGCCAGTGCCGTAGCCGCACCGAGCCCGGCGGGCCCGCTGCCGACCACGGCAACGTCGCAGCGCTCAGTCACGGCGCTGAGCGTCCCTGTCGAGCGACCGAGCGAACGGCACGGCGATCGGTGGGTCGAGCCGGCCTGCGGTCAACCGTGCGAGCTCGGGCAGACAGTTGAAGCCCTGACAGCGGCCCATCGTGACCCGCGTGCGGCGCTTGAGCCCGGCGAGCGTGGTGGCGGCCAGCGGCCCGTCGAGTGCTGCCTCCCCCTCCCGCCGCGTCACCAGCTCGCAATGGCAGACGATCCCGCCGTGCCCCGGCCGTGTCCAGTCGCGGCCCTTGCCCGCCACCCCCTCGGCGAGCCACGGCAGGCGCGGGGTCTCGGGCTCGGCCGGCGGTGTCGCCGGGCGCCGCTCCAAGAGCGCGGCAACGTGCCGGGCGAGCCCCAGTGCGGCACTCAGCCCGGTCGAGCGGATGCCGCCCACCGAAACCAGCCGACGGGCGGGATCGCTGCGCAAGCGATACTCCTTGGCCTCGGTCGCCGGGCGCAACCCGGCATAGCTCGCGGTCACCTCCTCGTCCGCCAGACCCGGCAAGATCGCCCGGCCCTTCTCGATCAAGGCCTCGAGCGTCGCCCGGTCGGTCGCGGCCTCGGTCCGGCTCTCCTGCTCCTCGGCGGTGGGGCCTACCAGGAGATTGCCCCAGGCGGTCCGGCAGACGACGATGCCCTTGGTGGTGGCGCTCGGCACCGGCAAGAGGATGTGGCGGGCGAGGCTGGCCGCCGGCTTGTCGTAGACGACGAACTGCCCCTTGCGCGGCCGAATGGTGAAGTGCGCATCACCGAACAGCATGGCCTCGACCCGATCGCCGAAGAGCCCGGCGCAGGCGACCACCGCCGCAGCGCCGAAGCTGCCCGCCGTGGTCTGCAGCCGCCAGAGGCTGCCGTCGAAGGCGGCCGCATGGAGGTTGGCCTTGCGCCGAAGCTCGGCACCGTTGAGCAGTGCCTGCAGCAGATAGGCGTGCGCCGTCGACCAGGGATCGATCACGTGCTCGCCCGGCACCCGTATGCCGGCCCGAAGACCGGGGCCCAGTCCCGGCTCCAGCCGGCGGATTTCGGCTGCGGAAAGAATGACGGCGTCGGTGACGGCATTGGCGTGCGCCTGCTGCAAGAGCCGCGGCAACGCCGCCTCTTCGGCCTCGTTCCAGGCCAGCACCATGGCCCCGGTCTCCAGCAGCGGCAGGCCGAGCTGCTCGTGGATCGCCAGAAACTCGGCCCGGCCCTCGGCCACGCATCGCGCCTCGAGCGTGCCCGGCGGGGCGTCGAAGCCGGTGTGCAGGATGCCGCTGTTGCCTTTCGAGGCCCCGTCGAGCACTTCGGCCGCGGCCTCCAGCACCAGCACGGCACAGCCGTCGAGCTGCAGCCGCCGGGCCACGGCAGCCCCCACGACGCCGGCGCCGATCACCGCGACATCGAAGACCGGTCCTTGCTCGCTGTGCTCCATTCCCGACCTGTGGTTGCTCTCGACGTTGCGCGACTGCCGTCCGACGGCGCAGCGCTGCCGCTTTTGCCGTCAGCGCCTGCCCATGCTCGCGGCATCGGCGTTTTTTCACAACCGCTTGATTGACTTGGCACGACAGGGCGGGAGAATGCGTGCGACACGTTGACGAGCCGCCGCCGATCGGGCCGACCTCAGCCGAGGGCCGCGGCGGACGTTGCGAGACCGGCAGGACAACCAACCATGCAGCGGACCGCTCGGCAGGCCGAACGAAGGGCGGAACGGCCGGCGGTCGAGCGGCCGAGACGCGGTGCTGCACCTCGATGACGGCACGAGACGATATCGAGCACGACGACGACAGGGGGCACCGTGGCGGACGGATGCCGGGGCCGATCTGCAGCTACGTGCGCTGGGTCGACCGCTTCACCGGGCTGGTCGGCCTGATCGCCATGTACCTGGTCTTCTTGATGATCGGCGTCCTCCTGTTCGATGCGATCACCCGCAACGTGATCCGCATGCCGCAGCACTGGCCGATCGAGTTCGCCCAGTTCACGCTGGCCGCCTACTACTTCGCCGGCGGCTCCTATTCACTCAGGGACGGCGGCCATGTCCGCATGGACCTGCTCTACGACCGGCTGAGCGAGCGCGGCAGGGCGCTGCTCGACGTCATCACGAGTTCCTGCCTGCTCTTCTACCTCGGCGTCCTGCTCTGGGGCTCGATCTCCTCGCTGCGCTACTCGATGGAGACCGGCCAGCGCCTGTTCTCGATGTGGAATCCCTCGGTGGTGCCGATCAAGATGCTGATGTCCGCCGCCATCGTCCTGATGATCCTGCAGAGCGTCTCCTTGATCTTCAAGGACTGGGCGACCTTTCGCGGCAAGTCGATCCGATGAGCTACGAGCTGATCGCGATCCTGATCTTCGCGGCGATGCTCCTGATGCTGCTTACCGGGCAGCGCGTCTTCGCCGCGATCGGCTTCGTCGCCGCCGGTGCCGCCCTGCTGCTCTACGGCCAGGGTGCCATCGAGATGCCGTACAACGCGGCCTGGCGGCTGTTCAACTGGTTCCCCATGCTGACGCTGCCGCTCTTCGTCTACATGGGCTACATCCTCGCCGAATCCGGCATCGCCGAGGACCTCTATCGCGCCTTCCACGTCTGGTTCGGCAGGCTCAGAGGCGGGCTCGCGATCGGCACCATCATGCTCATGGTGGTGATCTCGGCGGTCAACGGGCTGAGTGTCGCCGGGATGACCATCGGTGCTGCCATCGCCCTGCCGGAGCTGCTGCGCCGCGGCTACGACAAGCTGATGATCACCGGCGTCGTCCAGGCGGGCTCGACGCTCGGCATCCTCGTCCCGCCCTCGGTCGTGCTCGTGCTCTACGGCATGATCGCGCGCCAGCCGGTGAGCCAGCTCTGGCTGGCGGGTGCGATCCCGGGGCTGATGATGGCGGCCATGTTCATCGTCTACATCGCCATCCGCTGCCGGCTGCAGCCGCATCTGGCCCCGGTCGTCGACGACGCCGAGCTGAACATGCCGATGCGCGAGAAGCTGAAGCTGGCGCGCGCCGGCATCATCCCCTTCCTCATCTTCTTCTTCATGACCGGGCTCTTCTTGATGGGCATCACCAGCCTGGTCGAGAGCGCGGCCGTGGGCGCCACCTCGGCGACGCTCGCCGCCTTGTGGAAGGGCCGGTTGACGCTCGCCGTCCTGCACACCACCGTCCGTCGGACCATGCTCATCTCGTGCATGTTCTTGTGGATCATCCTCGCCGCCTTGGCGTTCGGGGCGATTTTCGACGGCATCGGCGCGGTGCGCGCGATCGAGGGGCTGTTCATCACCCGCTGGGACCTCTCGCCCTGGCAGGTGCTGCTGATGATGCAGCTCTCGTTCATCGTCTTGGGCATGTTCCTCGACGACACCGCGATGCTGGTGATCGTCGCCCCGCTCTACGTGCCCTTGGTCCGCGTTCTCGATCTCGGCATCGACAACGTCCTGATCTGGTACGGCGTGCTCTACACGATCACCTGCCAGATCGCCTACATGACCCCGCCCTTCGGCTACAATCTCTTCCTGATGCGCGCCATGGCGCCCAAGGAAATCCAGCTCGCCGACATCTACCGCTCCGTCGTCCCGTTCGTGCTGATCATGGCGCTCGCCGCCCTTTTGATCACCGCCTTCCCGCAGATCGCGCTTTGGCTGCCGGAACAAGTGCGGGTCCGCTGAGCCCCGTTCCACCAGGAGAGGAGAAGAACCATGACCGATAACAAGAAACAGCCGGTGCGCAACGGCACCAGCCGGCGACGTTACCTCAAGGGTGCGGGGCTCGGCGTGGCGGCGGCCGCCGCCTCGACCTTCCCGGCGCCCTACATCAACGCCCAGAACGGCCCGATCCGCTGGCGGCTGCAGACCTATTCGGGCGCCCCCTTGGGTGCGCACGTCATCCTGCCCCAGATCGAGGCCTTCAACAAAGCCGCCAACGGCGAAATGATCATCGATCTCTTCTACGCCGACCAGCTGGTGCCCACCTCCGAGCTCTTCCGGGCCTTGCAGAACGGCACCATCGACGCCGTCCAGTCCGACGACGCGACGATGGCCTCGCCGGTCGATGTCGCCGTCTTCGGCGGCTACTTTCCGTTCTCGACCCGCTTCAGCCTCGATCTGCCGGTGCTCTTCGCGCAATACGGCCTGAACGAAATCTGGGCCGAAGCCTACGGCGAGGTGGACGGGGTCGAGTGGCTGAGTGCCGGGGCCTGGGATCCGCTGCACATCTTCACCCGCGATCCGATCCGCAGCCTCGCCGACATGAGCGGCAAGCGCGTCTTCGGCGTGCCCACCGCCGGCCGCTTCCTGTCGCGCTACGGTCTCGTCCCGGTCACCGTCCCCTGGGACGACGTCGAGGTGGCGCTGCAGACCGGCGAACTCGACGGGGTCGCCTGGTGCGGCTTCACCGAGGCTTATGAAGTGGGCTGGGCCGACATCTGCAACTACGCCCTCGAGAACAGCGTCACCGGCGCCTGGTGCGGCTCCTATTTCGCCAACACCGACAGCTGGGCCCGCGTCCCCGACCACCTCAAGGAGCTCTTCCTGATCACCTGCGACCAGTCCCACTACTACCGCCAGGTCTGGTACTGGGGCGGCGAGGCCGATCTGCGCGTCAACGGCGAGAAAATGGAGCTGACCCGGCTGCCGGACGAGGAATGGAGCCAGGTCGTGGCGGATTCCGCCGAATTCTGGGACGAGATCGCCGCCACCAGCGACCGCGCCGCCCGCGTCGTCCAGACCTTCAAGGACTACAACGCCATCCAGGAGAAAGCCGGCTATCCCTACCGCTGAGCCGCGCCGGAAAACAAAGCAAGCAATGCGGGGAGGCAATGCCTCCCCGCGCCCCTCCGTTACTTTTCTCGCCGAGACGACCGAACCGCGGTGGCCGAGACGACACAGGTCAAGATTAGCTGAGACTGCAGTCCGCATCGGACCCGATAGCAAAATTGCAGCGCCTCGGGGTGCTGCGTATGGTGCTCTTCGTCTATAGACGAGGTGAGACGACATGTTCGGCCCGCAGATAATCGCCCGCGCGCTGAGCGTGCCGGCCATCGAGGATCGCTACGGCAACCTCTGGCAATATCATTCGCGCAGCGATCGCCACTCCAAGATCGCCTGTTGGTGCATCATGTTCGATCTGCTGTCGAATTGTCCGCTTATGCGAACACACGCCGATGCCGGAAAAATCTGGTTTGGAATCAACCACCAGATGGTCGATTTCAAGAACGACCGCTCGAAAGATCTGGATCTCGTGGTGTCGACTGGCGCCTTTGTCGCTAGGAAGGGTAGAAGTCGAACGCTTGCCGACCTGCGCGACAACTACAAGATCAAGTTGAGTGAGAAAGAGGCCAACCATTTAGGCGGACTTCCGGCAATTAGAGAAGGACAAGTCGGTAGTGTTCTCGTGGCGCTCGAAGCAAAGGCGTGCATGACAGCGCATCAAAGAGCGCTTCCTCGCTTCTACGATGAATTGAACTCCAGTCACCTGACGGTCCACGGGGCGACTGATCAAGCGATCGCTGCGGGATTCGCCATGGTCAATGCTGCCGAGCAATTTTTGAGCACAGACCTCAACAAACGGAACTTCCCGTCGGACCCCGAGTGGAGTTACCACAAGCAGCCCAAAGACGCGCAGATTGCCGTCGACAAAGTCCGACAGATACCTCGAAGATCCGCTACGGGGACCGATGGATATGATGCTCTCGCCATCTTGCTAGTCCACTGCCGAAACGACGGGTCACCCGTCGAGCTCGTCGATGACCCGCCCGCACCGCGGCCCGGCCAAATCTATCACTACGACAACATGATCGATCGTCTGGCGCACATCTACGCCACGCGATTTCGCGAACTCTGAAGCGACATGGTATAGATCGCTGGCCGGCGAGAGATCATTCGACCAACATGGTGGTGGCCATACGCATATTCGGGGTCAGAACTTGCCCGTGATCAACGGGTGACAGTGGTCGGACGCTCAGGTTCCGACCAGAACCGCTCGAGACGAGGTTGATTTAGATCGCAACGGTCGTTCCGGGCAGCGTACGGCCTGCAGATGCTCGTCGAGGCGCTCCAGAAAACCGGGCTCGAATCGGAGCCGACTGGCACGGGCTCTCGCAAGGAAGCCGGCGGTAGCGCGCTCGGACAACGGTTTGCCGTCGAACAGGAGAAAATCGGCGAGCGGCTGGCGCGGACGCCATTCGGGAAACCCGCCGATAGCGACCTCGAGACGATGCGGGCCGTCTGATCTGGCCGACCTCGGCCAGGTACCCGGTCGCAAGGCGCCCTTGTCCCGTGCCCGATCGTAGATGCCGGGCAGGCACAGCCGCTTGCCGATCCATTCGGCGACCGGGACACTTACCGCATTGCCGACCAGCGACCACCGCAGCGAGGGCCGTCCGACGGTCACCGCCGGCTCCGTCCAGTCCGCTTCGAACCCCTGCAAGCGTTCGGCATCGCGGATATCGGGCTGGATCACGCGGCCGTCCGGCAGCAAGATCGCCGGCGGCGAGGGAATGCCGACGGTGGAGCCGTTCTTGAGGGTCGGCACCGCGTCCTTGGCCCAGCCCAGCCCACGCGTCCCCTCGGTCCAATAGAAGCCGTGCGCGTGGGTCGCCAGATCAGTCCTGGCGTCGGGCGGCGCGACATCGTCTGCGAGCAGCACATCGGCCGGGTCGCCGACGAGACTGGCGAGGAAGAACACCCGCTCGCGCCGCTGCGGCAGAAACGCCAGCGAGTTGACGACCCGATAAGCCCATCGGTAGCCGAGCTCTTCGAAGGCATTGACGAGTCGGTGCATCGCCCGGCCGGAATCGAGGTGCAGCATGAACGAGACATTCTCCAGCAGCACCCAGGGAACCCGATCGGCCGCCAACAGGCGAAAGACCCGGCCGACCAGACCGGAGCGCGCGCCTTCGATACCCACGGTCCGTCCTGCCTGACTCAGGTCCTGGCACGGAAATCCTGCCGTCACGACGTCGATGTCTGCCGGTAGCGACGTCAGGTCGCGGACATCGGGCACATTGGGCACGCCGGCGAAGCGCCGTCGCAGTACCGCCTGCGCCGGTGCCCAGTTCTCGCAGGTGAGAATGGTCTCTTGCCCGGCCCGATCGAGACCGAGCTCGAGCCCCCCGATACCGGCGAAAAGCCCGGCAACTTTCATTTCGATCCTCTAGCTGTTGGGCTCAATCTGCCGAGGAACCACAACATGTGCAAGGGCTGACCCATGCGGCGACGCCAGTGACGTCCGCGCATCGCCGTCCGCCACGGGCCCCGTCCATTCGAGGGACGCATGACGCAATCGAGGGTTATTCGTATGCCGAGACGTGAATGATCCAAGCACCCCCGCTGTCAGGCACCCGCGGCACGGGCAGGGGGCTGCTCCGCGGCTTGCCGCTCGAACACGACCTCGCCGCCGAGGATGGTCAGGTCGCACTGTGTCTCCAGCCAGGCCTCGGGCTCGAGGGCGAAGAGGTCGCGGTCCAGCACGGCGATATCGGCGAGCTGCCCCGCCACCAGCCGGCCCTTGCGACCCTCCTCCCGCGCCGCATAGGCCGAGGCCCAACTGTAGGCGTGCAGCGCCTCTTCCAGGCGCAGCCGCTGCTCCGGCCCGAGCACCGTCCCGCGCTTGGTGCGCCGCGTCACCATCGTGTAGAGATTGGGCCAGGGGGCGATCCCGGTCACCGGGCAGTCGGTCGAGGCCGAGGGATGCAGCCCGGCCTCGAGCCAGCTGCGCATCGGATAGCTGGCGGCGGCGCGGTCGGGCTCGACCAGGTCGAGATAGAGATCGCCGAACGCGTGGATGAAGGCCGGCTGCGGTGCGGGCAGGATGTGGTGGCGCCGCAATCGTTCGAGCTGGTCGGCCCCGAGCCAGCCGCAATGCTCGATCCGGTGCCGCCGATCGGGCGCCGGCGTGTCCGCGAGGGCTGCCTCGAGGGCCCCCAGCACCTGCTCGATCGCCCGGTCGCCGATGGCGTGGATCGCCATCTGGTAGCCGGCCCGATGCGCGTCGAGGACCATCGCGCGGAGCTCGGCGTCGTCGGGAATGCACAAGATACCGCGATCCTCGGGGCCGCCGCCCGAATAAGGGCGGGACATCGCCGCCGTCCGGCCGCCGGTGCTGCCGTCGGTGAAGATCTTCACCCCGCCGATCCGCAACCGATCGTCCCCCACCCCGGTGACCAGGCCCGCGGCCCGGGCCTCGGGCAGGATCGAGCGGGTCTTGTCGCCCAGCAGCGTGGCATAGACGCGGACCGGCAGCCGGCCCCGGGCATGCGCGCGGCGATAGGCTTCCATCTCGGGCCAGCCGTGATAGAGCCCGACCGCTGCATCCATGCAGGAGGTGATCCCGTGCCGCAGCAGCTCGCGGCCGCCGCGTTCGATCGCGTCCACCATGGCATCGACCGACGGCACCGGCAGCACCGCCATGACCGGCTCGCGTCCGGTTTCGGCCAAGAGGCCGGTCAGCCTGCCGTCCCGGCGCTCGATCAGCCCACCCTCGGGCGACGGCGTCGCCTCGTCGATCCCGGCGAGCGCCAGGGCCCGGCTGTTGGCGACGGCGAGGTGCCCGCAGGTACGGACGATATAGACCGGATGGTCGGGGCAGGCGGCATCCAACTCGTCGCGCATCGGATGGCGCTCGACGTCCAGCTCGAAATGGTCGTAGCCCCGGCCGATCACCCACTCGCCGGGCGGGATCGCTGCTGCCCGGGAGCGTAGCGCCGCCAGGACCGCGGGCAGCGTCGGCGCCGCCTCGGGCCGCAGATCCACCTCGGTCATGGCGAGCCCGAAGGGCAGGAGATGCAGGTGGGCGTCGTTGAACCCCGGCACGGCCAGCCGGCCGGCGAGCTCGATCACCCGCGTCGCGGAGCCGATCAGCGGGGCGATCTCGTCGGCCGTGCCGCTGGCAAGGACCTGCCCGTCGCGGATCGCCAGCGCCTCGGCGAAACCAGGCCCGATGCCCCGCCAGATCTTGCCACCGGTCAGCACACGATCGGCGCCGGCCGGCGCGCGGTCGAGGATGGTAACGGTCATGGACGATCCTCCGATCGATCGACGTGCAGGGCCATGGGCCCAAGGCAGCGCAGCCCGGTCGAGGCCGGTGCAACGGCACCCCGACCAGCGCCGGGCGCAGGCCCGCACCCGCCCGGGTGCACCGTGTCGACTATGCCCGTCATCGGGCCATCGCTCGGGCGAACGACGGGCACGGGCCCGACGAGTGGCGGATGACCAGGTCGATCAGCAACTGCCGGCGCTGCGGCGGCGTCTCCGGCTCGTCGAGCAGCGAGAGCATCCGGGCCGCCGTCTCGGCGCCGATCTCCGCTGCCGGGATGTGCACCGTGGTCAGTGAGGGCGAGACGTGGGCGGCGAAGTCGACATTGTCGATGCCGACCACCGAGAGGCCGTCGGGCACCTGGATGCCGCGGCCCTGCGCCTCGATCATCGCCCCGATGGCGAGCAGATCGACGGTGCCGATGATCGCCGTCGGCCGCGGCACCAGTTCGAGAAGTGCCGCACAGCCGCTGCGGCCGGCGGCGATCACCAGCGGCTGCTCGCTCACCGCAGGTGCCGGCAGCTCGACGTCGGCGGCGGCCAGGGCGGCGCGCCCCCCTTCCAGCCGGGCCCGCTGACGGTCGTTGTTGCGCAGGCTGCCGCAGACCACGCCGATATGGCGATGGCCGAGTGCGACGAGATGCTCGCCGACCAGCTGCCCGGCCAGGCGATTGTCGACGACCACGCTGTCGAAGCCGTCGCTGCCCTCCCACATCTGGACCAGCGGCACGGCGGCCGCCTCGATGATCCGCCAGGCGGTCTGCGGCCGCGCGGCCCCGACGACGACCAACCCGTCCACCCCGTGCGAGACCAGCTGGGCCAGCGCCGCCGCCTCGGCCGCCGAGTCGTATTCGTGGCTGGCCACCAGCAGCTGGTAGCCGTTGGCCGAGAATGCCCGCTGCATCTCCTGCAGCGCCACCGAGAAGATCGCACTGTTGAGGGTCGGCACGACGACGCCGATCGTGCTCGACTGGCCGGAGACCAGCGCACGCGCCTTGCGGTTGGGGACATAGCCGAGCCGGCGTGCCGCCGCCCGGATTCGCTCGAGTGTTTCGGGCTGCACCAGCGACGGCTGCGACAAGGCGCGCGACACCGTGGCGAGCGAGGTGCCGCATTCACGGGCGATGTCGGACAATCGAGGTTTGCGCGGTCGCGACACGATTCGGCCTGCCGATGAAAATTTTTCATCCCCTGCACATCGTCTAGAGCAACAATCTACGAGGCAAAAGAAGAAAATCGGTTGACAGCCTCGGGGCAGATATGAAAGCGTTTACATCGACAGGGAGGACATCGTGTCGCGCAGGATTCTGATCGGCTTGGCCACGTTGGCCGTGGTGTTCGTGCTGTGGTACACAGCGACCACGGTGCTCGGGCTGATCGCCCCCGGCCGTTTCCCGTCGCCCGCCGAGACCTGGTCCGCCCTCGTTCACATCTGGGACCGCGGCTACGGCGGCGGCGACCTCGTCACCCACGCGCTGCACTCGCTGCGCCTCGTCGTCCTGGGCTTTCTCGTCGCCATCGCCACCGGCGTGCCGCTCGGCCTCTTCATGGGCTGGAACCGCCGTGCCGAGGCGATCATCAACCCGATCTTCCTGATCATCCGGCCGATCCCGCCGCTCGCCTGGATCCCACTCGCCATTCTCTGGCTCGGCCTCGGCGACGGGGCGAAGATCCTGGTGATCTGGTTCTCCGCGTTCGTGCCCTCGGTGATCAATTCGTTCGCCGGGGTACGGACCATCGAGCGTCCGATGCTCGAGGCGTCCTTCATGCTCGGCACGCCGCGGCTGCGCTTCATCCAGGAAGTGCTGCTGCCGGCGGCGAGCCCGATGATCTTCACCGGCTTGCGCCTGTCGCTGCAGGCCTCCTGGACGACCCTGGTCGCGGCCGAGCTGGTCGGCGCCTTCTACGGCCTCGGCCGCGTGCTCAACGTCGCCCAGCAGGACCTCTACCCCGGCATGATCCTCGTCGGCATGGTCGCGGTCGCGATCTTCGGCTGGGGCACCACGCGGCTGCTGGGCATGCTCGAGACCTACACGCTGAGGTGGAACACCGCAGCCCTGGCGGCCAGGGGGTAGCCGGGCCATGCAGCCGCCGGTCACCTTCCTGCAGTCCGTGGCCCTCGGCTTTCTCGGCCTCGGGCTCTTCATCGGCCTCTGGTATGTGCTCTCGGTGAGCGGCTTTGTCCCGCGCGTCTTCCTGCCGTCGCCCGGCGAGGTCGTCGACCGCTTCGCCGTGCTCATGGAGCGCCGCTTCGCCGGCGCGACGCTGCTCGGCCATCTGGCCGCCAGTTTCGAGCGCTTCGCCTACGGCTTTCTGCTCGCCGCCGTGGTCGGCATCCCGCTCGGCCTGCTGATGGGCTGGTACCGACTCCTGGACGAGATCGTCTCGCCGCTCTTCGACGGGCTGCGCTTCGTCGCGCCGATCGCCTGGGTGCCGTTCGCCGCCCTCTGGTTCGGCACCGGCATCGGCGGGCCGATCATGATCATCTTCGCCGGCGCCTTCCCGCCCTGCGTGATCAACGCCTACCGCGGCGCCAAATTCGTCGACCCCCGGCTGATCGAAGCCGCCAACATGCTGGGCACCCCGTCCTTGCGCGTGATCCGCGAGGTGCTGCTGCCGTCGTCGGTCCCGTCGATCATCGCCGGCCTCAGGGTCTCGGCCGGCCTCGGCTGGCAGTCGCTCGTCGGTGCCGAGCTGATCGTCGCCTCCGCCGGGGTCGGCTACATGATGGTCCAGGGCCAGGCCAACGTGTCGACCGCCACCGTGATGTCCGGGATGGTCGCCATCGGCCTCGTGGGGCTCGCCCTCGACACGATCCTGCGCCTGATCGAGCGGGTCATCCTCCGCCGGCGCGGCCTGGAACACTGAGGAGAAGGGGAGGGCAGCGTCCGATGGGTGTCATCCGGTTCGACGACGTGGGGCGGATCTTCGGCTCGAAAGCCAAAGGCTTCGTGGCCTTGAAGAACATCGACCTGGAGATCGGCGACAGGGAGTTCGTGGCGATCGTCGGTCCCTCCGGCTGCGGCAAGACCACCTGCCTGCGGCTCGTCGCCGGGTTCGATCATGCCACCAGCGGCACGGTCAGCGTCGACGGCACCCCGGTCAAGCGCCCGGGCCCCGACCGCGCCGTGGTCTTCCAGCAATTCGCGCTGTTCCCGTGGAAGTCGGTCTGGGACAACATCGAGCTCGGCCTGCGCAATCTCGGTTTGCGCGCCGCCGAGCGGACCGAGCGGATCGGCGCCATCCTCGATCTCATGCACCTCGCCCCCTACGCCGAGCACTTCCCGCACCAGCTCTCGGGCGGCATGCAGCAGCGCGTGGCCATCGCCCGGGCCTACGTGCTCGATCCGGACGTGCTGCTGATGGACGAGCCGTTCGGCGCACTGGATGCCCAGACCCGCGTGGTGATGCAGGAAGAGCTCGTCCGCCTGGCACGGAAGAACCCGCGCACCGTCCTGTTCATCACCCATGCGGTGGAGGAGGCGGTCTACCTCGCCGATCGGGTGGTGATCATGACCCGAGCCCCGGGCCGCATCAAGGAGGTGCTGGACGTGGCCAGCATCAGGAACGCCGAGGACTGGGGCAGCCACGAGAAAATCGAGGACGTGATGGACCTCGAGAGCTTCGTGCATCTGCGCACCCACATCTGGCGCAGCCTGCGCGAGGAAAAAGCCAGCCAGGACGTTTGACCCGTCACCCACCAGAACATCCACAACAGCGGAGGACGACACATGCGAGCATCCCTGACCGCCATCGCCCTTGCCGGTGCGCTGACCGGCAGCCTGGCCATGGCCGACCACGCCCGGGCGCAAGACCTGACCCCGATCGATGTCAGCTACCAGCCGGCCCTCTACTGGGCCCTGCCGTTCTATCTCGCGACCGAGATGGGCTGGTGGGCCGAGGTCGGGCTGGAGCCCAGCTTCACCACCTTCCCGGCCGGGGCGCCGCAGATCGCCGCCGCCCAGGCCAATGACTGGGACGTCGGCGGCACGGGCTCGGTGCCGGCGGTGCTCGGTGCCGCCCGCTTCGGTCTGGTCACCGTCGGCATCACCAACGACGAGAGCCGCGGCAACGCGCTGATGGCCCGCAACGACGTGATCGAGGGCTTCCGCGCCGACCCCTCCAGCATCGAGGGCGAACGCATTCTCTTGACCACCAACTCGACGGTCGATTTCGCCACCCGGTCGTGTCTCGAGCAGTTCGGCGTCGGCCAGGACGAGGTCGAGTTCGTCAATCTCGGCCAGGCACAGATCATCACCGCGGTGATCGCCAACGAGGGCAAGCTCGCCGGGGTCTGGGCGCCCAACACCTACACGCTGCAGGAGCGCGCCGATTCCGACTATCTCTGCTCCGGTGCCGATGCCGGGGCGATCGTTCCGGGTGCCCTCGTCGTCCGCCCCGGCTTCGCGGAAGAGAGCCCCGAACTCGTCGCCAAGTTCCTCGCGGTCTTCCTGCGCGGTATCGTCTGGGCCAAGGAGAACCCCGAGCAAGCGCGCGAGATGCTGGTCGATTTCTATTTCGACGGCGGGGTGGAAATCTCGCCCGCGGCCGTCGAAGCGGAGTTCGACCTGCGCCCGACCTTTCCGCTCGAGGAGCAGCTCGAATTGCTCGACCGATCCGAAGGTCCGAGCCAGGTCGACCAGTGGCTGACCGCGATCGGCGACTTCATGACGATGGTCGGCACCACCGAGACGACCCCCGTCGCCGAGGACTACATCGACCCGAGCTTCATGCAGATGGTCATGGACGATCCCGAGCTCCGGGCGTTCGCCGACAACGAATAGGCCGACCCGGCCCGTCGCCTGCTGCGGCGACGGGCCACGCTCCGCGGCAGGACCCCCGGCAGGACAAAGCCCGATGGCAATCACCTACCTGAAGAAAGCGGCGAAGACGCCGGAGAGCGAATCCGGCCAGGCGCAGGCCGTGGTCAGCGAGATGCTCGCGCGGATCGCCGCCGAAGGCGAGGCGGCGGTGCGCCACTACGCCCGAGCGCTCGACAAGTGGGACGGCCCGATCCTCGTGCCGGCGGAGGAGCGCAAGGCCCGGGCCGCCGACGTGCCGGTGCAGGTCAAGGAGGACATCGCCTTTGCGGTCGAGCAGATCCGCAGCTTCGCGCTCGCCCAGAAGGACTCGGTGAAGGACTTCTCGATGGTCATGCCGTCCGGGCTGACCGTCGGGCAGAAATGGGTCCCCTGCAACGTCGCCGGCTGCTACGTGCCGACCGGCCGCTACGCGCACATCGCCTCGGCCTGCATGTCGGTGGCGACGGCCAAGGCCGCCGGCGTCGGCACCGTCGTCGCCTGCTCCACGCCCTATCGCGGCGGCGGCATCCACCCTTGTGTCCTCTACGCCATGCACGCGGCCGGTGCCGATATCGTCATGACCCTGGGTGGGGTGCAGGCGATCGCCGCCATGGCCTACGGCCTGTTCACCGGCCAGCCCGCCGACATCATCGTCGGCCCCGGCAACAAGTTCGTCGCCGAAGCCAAGCGCATGCTGTTCGGCAAGGTCGGCATCGACGTCTTCGCCGGCCCGTCGGAGATCGGCATCCTCGCCGACGCCACGGCCGATGCCGAGATCGTCGCGGTCGATCTCGTGGGCCAGGCCGAGCACGGTCACGAATCCCCGGCCTGGCTCTTCACCTCCGACCGTGCCCTCGCCGAGAAGGTCATGGCCAGGGTACCCGAGCTGGTCGACGCTCTGCCCGAGCCCGCCCGCGAGGCCGCCGACGCCGCCTGGCGCGACTACGGCGAGGTGATCCTCTGCGACAGCCGTGCGGAGATGGTCGAGATCTCCGACCGTTATGCGAGCGAGCACCTCGAGGTGCACTGCGCCGATCTCGACTGGTGGCTGGCGAACCTCACGAACTACGGATCGCTGTTCATCGGCGAGGCGACCACCGTCGCCTTCGGCGACAAGGTCTCGGGCCCCAACCATATCCTGCCGACCAAGTACGCCGCCCGCTACTCGGCCGGCCTCTCCGTCCACAAGTTCCTCAAGCCCTTGACCTGGCAGCGCGCCGACACCGCGGCCTGCAAGACCCTCGCGCTGCCCGCCGCCCGCATCTCGCGCCTCGAGGGCATGGAGGCGCATGCCCGCACCGCCGATGTGCGCATGGCCAAGTACTTCCCCGGCCACGAGTTCGATCTGGGCAAACCGGTCGACTCGGTCTCCTGAGCCGATGGACGAACCGCTCCGCGCCATACTGCCGGATTTGGGACGACCGGCCCCCGTCCCCGAAGCCGCGCGCGAGGCCGCGGCCCGTCTGTTGGCCGATGGCCGGCTGCACCGCTACGCCGAGGCGGGCGGTGCCGGCGGCGTGGTCGCTGAACTGGAGCGGGCCTTCGCGGCGCTGATCGGCCGGCGCTATGCCGTAGCGGTCAATTCCTGCGGCGCGGCACTGTTCCTCGCCCTGCTCGGCACCGGGGTCCGGCCGGGCGATCCCGTCTTGATGAACGCCTTCACCCTGGGACCCGTGCCGGGTGCCATTGCGCATGCCGGCGCGGTGCCGATCCCGGTCGAGATCACCGAGGATCTGGTCATCGACCTCGCCGATCTGCGGCAGAAGGCGACAGGCTCGGGGGCGAAGCACCTCCTCGTCTCGCACATGCGCGGCCACCTCTGCGACCTCGACGCGCTGCGCGACCTCTGCACCGAGGCGGGCGTCACCGTGATCGAGGATTGCGCCCACGCGCTGGGCGCGAGCTGGGCCGGCACACCGGCGGGTGCGTTCGGCCGGGCCGGCTGCTTCAGCCTGCAGTCGGCCAAGCACGTCAATGCCGGCGAGGGCGGGGTGCTCGTCACCGACGACGAAGACTTGGCCGCCCGGGCCATCCTGCACTCCGGCAGCTACATGCTCTACGCGCAGAACGGCACCGTTCCGCCGCCCGAAGTCATGAGCCGCTGGCGCGACCGCTGTGCCAATTTCAGCCTGCGGATGACGCCCCTGGTCGCCGCCCTGGCCCTGCCGCAGCTGCCGCTGCTGCCGGAGCGTGTTGCCGACTGGAACCGCAGCCACGACCGCATCGCCGACGCGTTACGCCGCCACCCGGAGTTCGCCCTGCCGCACCGCCCGGCCGCCGAGCACTATGCGCAGAGCTCCATCCAGTTCCGGCTGCCGGGCCGCGATCGCGAAGCCATGCGGGCCTTTCTCGCCGCCGCCCGCGCCGCCGGCGTCTACGTGAAATGGTTCGGCACCGAGCAGGCCGAAGGCTACACCAGCAACCCCGCCCACTGGGCCGCGGTCGATGCCACGGCCGTGCCCGGCACCCTCGCGATCCAGGCCAGCTTGTGCGACATTCGCTTGCCGCTCGGCCTCGGTGCGGACGACTGCGACCGGGTCGCCGCGGTGCTGCGGCAGGCGGCAACGGAGACGGGCCGTGCCACGACTTGACGGGCTCTTCGATCTGAGCGGCCGGCGCGCGCTCGTCACCGGCGGCAATTCCGGCATCGGTCTCGCCATGGCCCGTGCCCTCGGCCGGCAAGGGGCCGAGCTGCATCTCGCGGCGCGCAGCGCCCAGCGGCTGGAGACGGCACGCGCCGGACTCGCGGCCGAAGGGATCGTCGCCCACGGCCACGCCGTCGATCTCGCCGACCCGGCCGCCGCCGAGGCGCTGGCGCGGGCTTGCGCGCCGATCGACATCCTGGTCAACGCCGCCGGCATCAACCTCCGCCAACCCTACGCCGAGGTCACCCCCGAGGCGTTCGATCTGCACATCGCGCTGCATCTGCGCACGCCCTTCTTCCTCTTGCAGCAGCTCGCCCCCGGGATGGCGGAGCGCGGCTGGGGCCGGGTGCTCAACATCGCGTCGCTGCAGTCGGTGCGCGCCTTCGCCAATTCCGCCCCCTACGGTGCCGCCAAGGGCGGGGTCTTGCAGCTCACCCGGGCCATGGCCGAGGCGTTCTCGAAGGACGGCATCACCTGCAACGCCATCGCCCCGGGCTTCTTCCCGACCCCGCTCACCGCCGCGGTCTTCGCCGACCCGGAGCTGGCCGCGGCCAACGCCGGCAAAACCGCGATCGGCCGCAACGGCGTGCTCGAAGACCTCTACGGGGCCACGATCTTCTTGTGCTCCGATGCGGCCGCCTACATCACCGGGCAGACCCTCTTCGTCGACGGCGGCTTCACCGCAAAATAGGCCCGAGCCATGCGCGCGCTTGTCTACACCGCCCCCCACGAGATGACCTGGACCGAGACCCCGGCGCCGGAGCCCGCTCCGGGCGAGGTGCTGGTCGCCGTGCGCGCGGTCGGCATCTGCGGCTCCGACATGCACGCCTATCACGGCCACGACGACCGCCGCCCGCCGCCGCTGATCCTCGGCCACGAGGCCGCCGGCCTGATCGCCAGCGGCCCGGAGAAGGGCAAGCGCGTCGCCGTCAACCCGCTCGTGGTCGACCCCGACTGCCCGGCAGTCCTGGCTGGCCGGCCGCACCTCTCGCCCACCCGCCAGATCATCTCGATGCCGGCCCGCCCCGGTGCTTTCGCCGAATTCGTCCGGGTGCCGGAGCGCAACCTCTACCCCGTCCCCGACCATCTGAGCCTGCGCCGGGCCGCCCTCACCGAGCCGCTCGCCGTCTCCTGGCACGCCGTGCGGCTCGGCCTTCGCCACCTGGGCGAACCCGCCGACGCTGTCCGGGTGCTGGTGCAGGGGGCAGGGGCCATCGGCCTCGGTGCCGCCCTCGTCGCCCGTCATATGGGGGCCGCCTCGGTGACCGTCGCCGAGCCGCACGAAGGCCGCCGCGCCCAACTTGCGAACGAGCCCGGCATCGCGTCCTTCGATCCCAAAGCGGCCACCCGGGACCCGGCCGAGAGCGCGTTCGATCTCGTCATCGACGCCGTGGGGGCCACCGCCACCCGCCGCGACGCGTCGCGTCTCGTCCGGCCGGGCGGCGTGATCGTGCATGTCGGCCTGCTGCCGGGGTCGGAAGGCTACGACGTCCGCCGCATCACACTCCAAGAGATCACCGTCACCGGCTCCTACTGCTACACCCCCGACGATTTCGCCGCGACCCTTGCCGCCATCGCCGCCGGCAGCCTGGGCTCGCTCGACTGGATCGAGCCGCGCCGCATGGCCGAGGGTCCGAGGGCCTTCGCCGATCTCGACGCCATGCGGGTCGATGCCGCGAAGATCGTGCTCGAGCTCGACGGCTAGACGTCGGTCTCGTAGTGCAGGCCTCGCGTGTTCACCCAGGACACCCGGTATTCCAGAGGCTTGCCGCCGAAATCGACCGCCACGCGGGCGATCTTCAAGACCGGATCGCCGGGCGCGAGACCGAGCTCCGCGGCACTTCCCGCCGGTGCCGGTTCGGCCGTGATCCGCTCGTGCGCGCGGTGCACCGTCGCGCCGAACAGCACCTGGTAGAGCTGGTAGAGCGTGTTCGGCAGAAGCTCCGGCTGGCACTCCAGCCCGGCGAAGCGCGTTGCATCCAGCGCGATCACCTCGTGGATGATCGGCACCCCGTCCGCCTCGCGCACCCGCTCGACGGCGATCACCGAGGCGCCCGCAGGGAGGCCGAGCGCCTCGGCCTCCGCCGGCGTGGCCCGCCGCTGCTGCCGCGCCGAAACGCGGCTTTCGGGCTGCAGCGTGCTGCCGTCCGTCCGGCGCAGGTTGAAGAAGCGAAACAGCACGGCGTCGCTGTCGTGGCTGGTGACCACCGTCCCCTTGCCCTGCCGACGGGCGACGATCCCCTCCTGCGCCAGGTCGAGCAGCGCCTTGCGCAAGGTGCCCACACTCACCCCGTATTGCTCGGCGAGCCGCGTCTCGCTCGGCAGGTAGGTCCCGGGCGTCCACTCGCCGGACTCGATCCGGGCGATCAACAGGTCGCGCAGCTGCCGGTGCAGGGGCAGGGCGATCGGCCGGGCAAGCTCTGACATCTCGAACTCCAACCAAAGCGCAGGCGGCGGCGTTGTAGCGATTGACGATCCTATAATCTATATTCTATATAGTTTTCAGCGAGCCAACAAAGAATCCGATGCCACGCCCATGTCGGCCACGACCCTGACCCCCGATGCCGCCCGCACCCTCGTGGTCGAGGTGTTCGTGCAGGCCGGCATGCCGGCAGATTTGGCCGCACCCGCCGCCGCTGCACTGGTGGCGGCCGAATGCGACGGCCTCGCCTCGCACGGTCTCGCCCGCGTGCCGTTCTATGCCGCCCAGATGCGCACCGGCAAAGTCGTCCCCGCTGCCCGGCCGCAGGTCGAGCGGGACGGGGCGGTGATCCGCGTCGACGCCGGTCACGGCCTCGCCTTCGCGGCGATCGAGGCGGGTGCGGCTGCCGCAGGCGCGGTGGTGCGCGAGTTGGGCGTCGCCGTGGTCGCCATCGGCCATTCGCACCATTTCGGCGTCGCCGCCCAGGCGGTCGAGCCCTTCGCCCGGGCAGGCCTCATTGCGCTTGCGATGGCGAACTCGCCCGCTGCCATGGCGCCGTGGGGCGGCAAGCGAGCGCTCTACGGCACCAACCCGATCGCGTTCGCCGCCCCGCGCCCCGATGCGCCCGATCCCCTGGTGATCGACCTTTCGCTCAGCCAGGTCGCCCGCGGCAAGGTGATGCTGGCGCAAAAGGCCGGCGCGCCGATCCCGCAAGGCTGGGCCCTCGATGCCGAAGGCAACCCCACGACCGACGCCACGGCCGCCATGGCAGGCTCCATGGTGCCGATGGGCGGGGCCAAGGGGGCTGCCCTGGCGCTGATGGTCGAGCTTCTGACCGTCGGGCTCACCGGCTCGAGCTACGCCTACGAGGCCTCCTCGCTCTTCGACGACAAGGGCCCGCCGCCCGATTTGGCGCATCTCGTCCTCGTCCTCGACCCCGCCCGCTTCGCCGGCGATTTCACGGCTCGTGCAGCCGCCATGTTCGCGGCGATCGAGGCCGAGGACGGCGCCCGCCTGCCCGGCGCCCGGCGCTTTGCCGAACGTGCCGCGCGCGCCGAGCGGCTCGAGATCGCCCCGGACCTGCTCGAAACACTGCAGTCGCTCGCGGGCCGAGCACCGACATCGACATCCTGAACAATCGAGAAGCGAGGGAGTGACCAGATGACCGCCGACGCCCATCCGCATCTCCTCGTCCACCACAAGGCCGACAATGTCGGCGTCGTCGTGGTCGAAGGGCTGAAAGCCGGCACCGACATGCTCGGGGTCTGCACCGAGGACAATTCCGACTTCCGCCTGACCGCCAAGGCCGACATCCCGATCGGCCACAAGGTGGCGCTCAAGGCCCTCGCCGAGGGCGACACGGTCATCAAATACGGCGAGGATATCGGCCGGATGGTCGGCCCGGCCGAAGTGGGCGGCCACGTCCACACCCACAATCTCAAAACCAAGCGCTGGTGAGGCCCGCCATGACAACCGATCTTGCCGACACGACGGTCAATGCCTGGCGCCGCGAGAACGGCCGCGTCGGTGTGCGCAACCACGTCCTGATCCTGCCCGTCGACGACATCTCGAACGCCGCCTGCGAGGCCGTCGCGAACAACGTCAAAGGGACCATGGCGATCCCGCACGCCTATGGCCGGCTGCAGTTCGGCGAGGACCTCGACCTGCATTTCAGAACGATCATCGGCACCGGGGCCAACCCCAACGTGGCGGCTTGCGTCGTCATCGGCATCGAGCCCGAATGGACCAAGGTCATCGTGGATGGCATCGCGGCGACCGGCAAGCCCGTCGAAGGCTTCTGGATCGAGCAGAACGGCGACTTCGAGACCATCCGCAAGGCGAGCTGGAAGGCCAAGGAATACGTCCACTGGGCGACCGAGTTGCAGAAGGAAGCGGTGCCGCTGAGCGAGCTCTGGGTCTCGACCAAATGCGGCGAGAGCGACACCACGACCGGCCTCTCCTCTTGCCCCACCGTCGGCAACATGTACGACAAGCTGCTGCCGCACGGGCTCTACGGCGTGTTCGGTGAGACCTCGGAGATCACCGGTGCGGAGCACATCTGTGCCGAGCGGGCCGCCAGTCCCGAAGTGGGCGAGAAGTTCATGAAGACCTTCCAGGCCTACCAGGACGAAGTGATCGAGCCGTTCAAGACCTCGGACCTCTCCGACAGCCAGCCGACCAAGGGCAACATCCTGGGCGGGCTCACCACGATCGAGGAGAAGGCCCTCGGCAATCTCGAGAAGATCGGCCGCACCTCGACCTATATCGACGTGCTCGAGCCCGCCGAGACGCCGGCCAAGGGGCCGGGGCTCTATTTCATGGACTCCTCTTCGGCCGCGGCCGAGTGCGTGACCCTGATGGCCGCCGGCGGCTACGTCATCCACACCTTCCCGACCGGCCAGGGCAACGTCGTCGGCAACCCGATCGTCCCGGTGATCAAGATCTCGGGCAATCCGCGCACGCTCAGGACGATGGCCGAGCACATCGATGTCGACGTCACCGGCGTCCTGCGCCGCGACATGACCATCGACCAGGCCGGCGATGCGCTGATCGACATGATCCGCAGAACGGCCAACGGCCGGCACACCGCCGCCGAAGCGCTCGGCCATCGCGAATTCTCGATGACCAAGCTCTACCGCTCGGCCTGAGCCGGACCCGAGCCCGACGGCGGGTGCGGCGACGCCGTACCCGCCGTCCCGCTGCCGACAGGAACCCTGCCGTTGTCCGCGCGTCTGGCCACCTACCGCACGGCTGCCGGGCAACTCGCCCCGGGCGTCGTGCTGAGTGCGACCATCGCCGCCGCCGCCGCCTTTCTCGGCGGCCACTACGGTGCGCCGGTGATGCTCTTCGCGCTGCTGCTCGGCATGGCCTTCAACTTCCTGATGGAGGAGGGCCCCTGCCGGCCCGGGGTCGACTTCGCCGCCCGCACCCTCCTGCGCCTCGGCGTCGGGCTTCTGGGCCTGAGGATTGCCCTCGACGACCTGGCCCTGATCGGCCTCTCGGGTGCCGGTCTCGTCGCCGGTCTCGTGGCGCTGACCATCGCCACGGGCTTCGTGGCCGCCCCGCTCTTCGGCCGGCAATGGCGCTTCGCCCTGATGACCGGGGGGGCGGTCGCGATCTGCGGTGCCTCGGCCACCCTCGCGATCGCCGCCGTGATCCCGCCCAACGACAAGACCGAGCGCAACACACTCTTTACCGTGATGGCGGTGACGGCACTTTCGACCATTGCCATGGTAGCCTATCCGGTCCTCTTTCAGGCACTCGGATTCAGCGAGACCCAGCGCGGCTTTCTGATCGGTGCGACCATCCACGACGTGGCCCAGGTCGTGGGTGCCGGCTTCTCCGTTTCCGACCACGCGGGCGAGATCGCCACCATCGTCAAGCTCTTTCGCGTCGCGATGTTGCCGATCGTGCTCCTGGCCGTCGTTCTCACGCTGCGCTTCGCCACCGTCGCGCGCCCGGACGGCAAGATCCCACTTCTGCCCTGGTTCATGGTGCTCTTCCTCGCCCTCTGTGTGCTCGGCAGCGTGGTCGACCTGCCCGCAGCGCTGACCGATCGGGTCGACAGCGCCTCGCGTGCGCTGTTGATCACCGCCATCGCCGCCCTGGGTGTGAAGACCTCGCTCAAAGCACTCGTGGCCGTCGGCGGTGGTCATCTCGCCGTCGTCGTCGTCGAGACCCTGGTGCTGCTCGCCGCCGCCACCGCCGCCCTGCTCTGGCTGGCCCCGATTTGAGCGCACCCGGCGCGGAGCTGCACGAAAAACAGACCAACGGGTATCGCTGCCGTCACGGTCCGACGCTACCGCAAACGCCCGGGCCTCGCCCGCAGCATCGGCCGCGGGTGGGCGACAGGTCAGAACAGGCTGCAGACGACAGGGAGCAGATTCATGAGAAAGCCACTGATGATCTCGGCATCGGTCATCGCCTTGCTGCTGCCGGCGGGTGCGATGGCACAAGACGACACGGTCAAGTTCGGCATCCTCGTCGCCCTCGAAGGGGCATTCGCGGCAGGCGGTGCCGACGGCGTGCGCAATGTCGAACTTGCCATCGAGCAGGCTGGCGGTAGCGCCGGCGGCAGGACGATCGAGACCGTCGTCGCCCCCACCGACACCACGCCCGACACCACCGTGCGCCAGGCGCGCAAGCTGATCGAGCAGGACGGCGTCGACATCATCATCGGCCCGCTGTCCGGCTCCGAGGGCATCGCGATGCGCGATTTCGCCAAGACGATCCCCGAGCACACGGTGATCAACGGCATCTCCGGGGCACTCGAGACCACCTGGGTCGACCCCGCCGAGAACTTCTTCCGCTTCAATCCCGACGGCGCGCAGTGGGGTGCCGGGCTCGGCACCTACGTCGTCGAGGAGAAGGGCTGGACCCGGGTGGCGACCATCGCTGCCGACTACTCCTTCGGCTACACCAACTTCCTCGGCTTTGCGGTCGACTTCTGCCGCGCCGGCGGCGAGATCGTCGAGCGGTTCTGGGTGCCGCTCGGCTCCTCGGACTTCGGCGGCGTGATCGCGGCCCTGCCCGACGACGTCGATGCCATCTATCTCGGTGTCGGCGGCACCGATGCGATCAACTTCCTCAACCAGTACAGCCAGGCGGGGGCCGACACCAACCTGATCGGCGGCACGATCATGGCCGACCAGACCGTCCTGACCTCGCGCGGCCGCGCCAAGGAAGCGCTGATCGGCACCCCCACCTCGGGCTGGCTCGCCGAGGACAATCCGGACCCGGCTTGGCAGGACTACGTCGCCGCCTATCAGGAGGCGTTCCCGGAAGACGAGCGCTTCCCGACCCCGTCGCTGTTCGGTGTCGGCTACTACGTCGCCACCCTGGCCGCGATCGAGGCGCTCGACCAGGTCGACGGCGACCTCGACAACGGGCAGGCAGCGTTCAAGGAAGCGCTCGCCGACATGACGCTGGAAACCCCCCTCGGGCCGATCTCTCTGAACGAGAACCGCCAGGCCACCGGCACCATCGTCATCAACGAGGTGGTCGAGGACGGCGAGGGCGGGCTCGAGAACGAGTTCAAGGCCAGGGTCGAGAACGTCACCCAGACGCTCGGCATGACGGCGGAGGAGTTCCGGGCGATGGGCCTGCCGTCGCGCGACACGCCCGACTGCGCCGCCCTCGGCGGCGCCGGCTGAGACGGTTCGGGGCCCGACCCGATCGGGCCCCGCTGTCCGTCGCCGCCTTGCTGTCCGGCGTCGAGCCTGCTGCCCGTCCACCGGCGGGCGGCCCTCTCCTGTTGCGGCCGGGCCGCTGTCCCTGATCACCGGCCATGTCCCTGATCACCTACGTGACGCGCATCCACTTCGCCGACCGCATCCTGGAGGACGCGCTGGCCGAGGAGTTGGCGCGCTGCAAGAGCCGCCGGCCGCTGATCGTCGCCGAGCCCGAGCCGGCGGGCGACGACAGCATCGAGCGCCTGTTCGATGCGCTGCCGGTCGCCGCCGAGCCGAACTACTTCGCGCCCGCCTGTGGGCGGCTGACCGCGGCCGACGTCGCCCGCGCCCGCAGCACCCACGGCGACGCCGGCTGCGATGCGCTGATCGGCTTCGGCGGGGCGCGGCCGCTCGACCTCGCCCGGCTGCTCGGCAGCACGCTCGGTGCGCCGGTGATCGCCGTGCCGACCCGCACCGACAGCGTCGGCCTGGGTGCCCTCGGTGTGCCCTTCGCCCGCACCGCCCAGGAAGGCTGCGTGCCGAGTGCCATTCTCTGCGACGCGACGCTCGGCCTCGGCGCCGATGCCCCGACCACGGCGACGGCCGGCATGGTCGCCCTCGTGCAGTGCCTCGAGGCCTATCTCGGCACCGCCTACAACCCGCCGGCCGACGGCATCGCCCTCGAAGGCCTGCGCCGCGCCGCCCGCTATCTCGAGCCGGCACTGGCGAACCGGCAGGATCTCGCGGCCCGGCGCGAGCTTTTGGCCGCCGCCCTGAATGCCGGGCTCGCCGCCCAGAAAGGCCAAGGGGGCATCGCCGCCGCCGGCCGCGCGCTCGAGGCCGAGGCCGAACCGCTGCTGCGGCAGGGTGCCTGTGATGCGGCATTGCTGCCCGCCGTCCTCGCCTTCAACGCCCCGGCCATAGCCGATCGCTTCGCGGCCATTGCCGAGGCCCTGCGGCTGCCCCGGCGGGCCGACATCGTCGCCGCACTGGTCGACCTCGCCGCGCGGGTCGGCCTGCCGACAAGGCTCGCAGCCCTCGGGATCGATGCCGCGCTGCTGGAGCCGGCGGCGCGTGCCGCCGCCGCCGACGTCGCCAATCGGACCAACCCGCGCCATGCCACGGCCCGCGACTACCAGACGATCCTCGAGGCGGCCTGGTGATGCACCCGCCTCGTCGCAGATGGCCGTTTGCGCGCCGCGAATTCCCCGCTACTCTATCGCCCAGAACGAGAAGCGATAAAGCAGAGCGAAAGACGCGAACAACCCGTCATTCGCTCGCGGGGGGCGAAAAGTGAGCGAGCCGTTGGCCGTCTTTCATGGCGCGTTCGGCCGGGTGTGCGTCTATTCCATGGATCGGCGGATGGTGCCGCACGGCCATCGCGAAGGTCACCTGATCTTTCACGTCGCCGGACCACCGGCGCAAATGATCGTCGACCAGACGGCCTGGCCGCTCTCGCCGGGCCAGGCGGTCGCGATCAGCCCGTGGCAGGCGCACTACTACAGCCCGATCCAGACGACCGAGCCGACCGTGGCACTGGTCCTCTACATCCGCCCCGCCTGGTTCCTCGAGGCCGCCCGCCGGGCATCCGCGACCCTCTGCTTCGGCCGGGTCGGCATCGAGGTGACCGACCATCTGGGCCGCCTGGTCCAGGGCACGGTGCGGACGATGCTCGATCCCGACCGCCACGACCCCCTGCTCGAGGACCGGGCGCTCGAGGACCGGCTCTGTGCGTTGACCCGATCGGCCTTCGACCAGTCCTGGCAGTGGACCTCGCGCGGCACCGAGTTCACCGGCCCCGACCTGCCGCGCCGCGATTTTCGCATCCGCAAGGCCCTGAAGCTTCTGCAGCTCAAGGTGGGCGAGCCGATCGAACTCGATCTGGTGGCCCGCGAGGTCGGGCTGTCGCGGCCGCACTTCTTCAAGCTCTTTCGCGGTCAGGTCGGGTTGACCCCGAACCTCTTCCTCAACGCGCTGCGCATGGAACGGGCGATCGACCGGCTGGCCGCGACCGACGAAGCCGTCTCCGACATCGGCTTCGATCTGGGTTTCTCCAGCCAGGCCAGCTTCTCGCGCTTCTTCATCGCCAACGGCGTGGTGCCGCCCTCGGCCTACCGCCGCAGCGTGCACCTGACGTGATCGCCGCCCGCCAGCCGGTTCTGCGCCGCGCCGGCAACGCCGCGCCGGTAACAAGGATCAGACTTTCGGGTATCAGCCGGCGCTGCCGCTCGCGCTACGCTCGGGGCATCGGGTGAGGTAACGGAGCGACCGGCGGGCCGATCTTGGACGGGAACCGATGCAAGCGTTCGTAAAGCGCCATCCGGTCTGGTCGCTGCTCATCGCCCTGGTCGGCGCGGTGTTGCTCTGGCTCGTCTTCGCCCCCTGGCCGCCCGGGCTCGAGCAGACGCTCGGCCGCAAACGCGTCTTTCTCAACGCTGTCTTCGGCGGCATCACGCTGGGTGCCCTCTATTTCCTCGTGGCCTCCGGGTTCACCCTGATCTTCGGGCTGATGCGCAACGTCAATCTGGCGCACGGCTCACTCTACCTCCTGGGCGGCTATCTCGGCTTCGAGATCTCCGAAGCGACGGGGTCGTGGCTGCTCGCCTTCCCCGTCGTCTTCGTCCTGGTCGCCGCCCTCGGCATGGTGCTGCAGAACCAGGTGTTCAGCCGGATGGAGGGCGAGGAACTGCGCCAGACCATGGTCACCATCGGGCTTTCGGTGGTGATCGCCGATATCCTGCTCTGGATCTGGGGCGGGCAGTCCTACACCATCTTCTCGCCCGATTGGCTGTCGGGGCCGATGACCCTGCCGGTGATCAGCCAGGTCAGCGATACCGGCGAGGTCGGCTATCTGCGCTACCCCGCCGTGCGCGTCGCCATCCTGATCGCCGCCATCGTCATCGGTATCGCCATGTGGCTGGTCCTCAACCGCACCCGGATCGGCATGCTGATCCGCGCCGGGGTCGACGATCGCGAGATGCTGGCCGCCTCGGGCGTGCGCATCCAGTACGTCTTTCTCGTCGTCTTCGCCTTCGGTGCCGGGCTCGCCGGCATGGCCGGGATCGTCGGCGGCACCTTCCAGAGCCTGAGCCCCGGCGAGGACACCCGCTTTCTCCTGGCCTCGCTCGTCGTCGTCATCGTCGGCGGCATGGGCTCGATCCCCGGCGCTGCCGTGGGCGCGCTGGTGATCGGCCTCTCGGAGCAACTCGGCCTCGTCTACGCGCCCACCTATTCGGTCGTCTTCACCTTCCTGATCATGGCGGGCGTGCTCGCCTTTCGCCCGCAGGGCCTGTTCGGGGAGCGCCGCTAGATGGCCGTCGCCGCCGAGCGCAAGACGGCCGTCGGGCCGCTCTGGGTCGAGCGGGTCCCCGGCGGCTGGTGGGCCCTGATCTTCGCGCTGCTGACTGCCCCGGTCTGGGCCAACGACTTCTTCCTCTTTCAGGTGATGGGCTGGACCTTCGTCCTCGGCATCATCGCCCTCTCGCTGATGTTCCTCGCCGGCTACGGCGGCATGGTCAGCCTCTTGCAGATGTCGGTCGCCGCCCTCGCCGGCTACATGGTCGCGATCTTCGGTACCTCCGGCGTCGAGGCGATCTCCATGAACCTGCCCTGGTGGCTGGTCATCCCGATCGCCATCCTGATCGCCGCGATCTTCGGCACCCTGGTCGGTGCGCTGGCGGTGCGCACCGCGGGCATCTACACGATCATGATCACGCTGGCGATCGCCGCCGCCTTCTTCTACTTCACCCGACAGAACTACGACATCTTCAACGGCTATACCGGCTTCAACCTGGTCGTCCCGCCGGATCTCTTCGGTCTCGACTGGCGGCAGCCGGTGCCGTTCTACTACCTCACCCTCGGCTGTGCCGCGATCTGCTACGCCGCCGTCGTCTACGTTTCGCGCGCGCCCTTCGGCCTGGCGCTCCAGGGGGTCCGCGACAACCCCAGGCGGATGGCGGCCTTGGGCTACAACGTCACCGCGCATCGCATCGCCGCCTACACTTTCGCCAGCGTCATCGCCGCCATCGGCGGCATTCTCCTGGTCTGGCAGAACGCGCAGATAGCACCCGGCACCGCCGGCATCCCGGCGGTCATCGACATCCTGGTGATCGCCGTCGTCGGTGGCCTCGCCCGGCCGATCGGCCCCTTCATCGGGGCCTTGATCTACGTCCTCCTGCGCACCTTCTCGCCCGATGTGCTGCTCGCCTTCGGGCTCTCGGGCGAACGGTTCAAGCTCTTGATCGGCCTGGGTTTTCTCGCCGTCGTCTTCTTCTCGCCCGACGGCGTGCTCGGGCTCTGGGAGCGCTTCAAGCAGCGCCGGGCCGAGGCCCGCGATCCGCTCACCGGGCGTGCGGAATGAGCCTCGCCGCACCCCGCGAGGCGGCCGCACGCCTCGGCAGTGTGAGCACCGGCAACGCGCTGGAACTGCGTGGCGTGACCAAGCTCTTCGGCGCCCTGGCCGCCATCCGCGACGTCACCATGACCGTCCGCTCCGGCGAACGCCGTGCGGTGCTCGGCTCCAACGGTGCCGGCAAGACGACCCTCTTCAACTGTGTGACCGGCGACTTCTTCCCGACCAGCGGCACCATCCGCCTCTTCGGCGAGGACGTCACCCGCTTTCCGGCCTACGAGCGGATCCGCCGCGGGCTCCGGCGGACCTACCAGATCAGCCTGCTCTTCGGCGGTCTCACCGTCGCCGACAACGTCTATCTCGCCTGCCGCGGCGTCTCCCGCGACCGCTTCTCGCTGCTCCGCCCGCGGCAGGGCGACGTGCTGCTCGCCCGGGCCGACGAGCTGATCGAGGCGGTGCATCTGACATCCGCCCGCGACACCGCAGTGGCGAACCTGAGCTACGGCCAGCAGCGCCAGCTCGAGATCGCCCTGGCGCTTGCCGGAGCGCCGCGGCTGATCCTCTTCGACGAGCCCGCCGCCGGCCTCTCGCCGACCGAACGGGCGGAACTGGTCGCCATCCTCAACGGGCTGCCCGAACATATCGGCTACATCATCATCGAGCACGACATGGACGTGGCGCTGCGCGTCGCCGAGCGGGTGACGATGATGCACGACGGGCAGACCTTCAAGGAGGGCACGCCCGAGGAGATCGAGAACGACGCCGAGGTCCAGGAACTCTATCTGGGCGGCGGCCATGGCTGAGCGACGTCCCGACCGCGGCCGCGTTCCGGCCCTCGAGATCAAGGGGCTCAATGTCTATTACGGCGCCTCGCACGCGCTGCAGGGCGTCGACCTCGGGCTCGACGGCGGTGTCCTCTCGGTGGTCGGGCGCAACGGCATGGGCAAGACCACGCTGTGCAAGGCGATCATGGGTCTGGTGCCCGTCGCCTCCGGCAGCATCCGCTTCGCCGGGCAGTCGCTGGTCGGCCGAACTGCCGCCGAAATCGCCAGGCTCGGCATCGGCTACGTGCCGCAGGGCCGCCGCTTGTGGAAATCGCTCACCGTCGACGAGCATCTGCAGATGGTCGCCAATCCGCGGGGCGGGTGGACCATCGAGCGCATCTACGCCACCTTTCCGCGCCTCGCCGCGAGGAAGAGCAACGGCGGCGGGCAGCTTTCGGGTGGCGAGCAGCAGATGCTGGCGATCTCGCGGGCGCTGCTCACCAACCCGCGGCTTCTGGTGATGGACGAGCCGACCGAAGGCCTCGCCCCGGTCATCGTCGCCCAGGTCGAGGAGATGCTGCTGCAGCTCGCCGACGAGGGCGACATCGAGGTTCTGGTGATCGAGCAGAATATCGGTGTGGCCTGTGCGATCGCCGATCGCGTGGCGATCATGGTCAACGGCCGGATCAACCGCATGGTGCCGGCGGGCGAGCTCGCCGCCGATCGCGAGCTGCAACAGCGCCTCCTCGGCGTCGGCCGCCACGCCCACGACGAGACCCCGGAGCCACCCACCGCCACGGCGGCCGAAGCGGCGGCAGCGGCGAGCGTGGCCGCGCCAAAGCCGGTCAAGCTCTACCTCTCCAATCCCACCCCGCCGACCCGCTGGTCGCAGCCGGTGCCCGTGGCCCAGCTCGAACGCAGTGCTCGCATCCTCACCACCGGCCCGGCAATGGCCGCCGCTGGGCAGAGCGAGCTCCGCCCGCTCGCCGCCCCGGGCGAGCAGGTCGTCCTGGTCGCCGGCACCCTCGATACCAAGGGGGCCGAACTGCGCTACATGCGCGACCTGATCCGGGCATCCGGTCTGCCGGTCCGCCTCGTCGATCTTTCGACCAGCGGGGCGCATTCCGGCGCCGAGGTCCCCGCCCACCTGATCGCCGCCTTCCACCCGCGCGGTGCCGCCGGGGTGTTCACCGGCGACCGGGGGCAGTCCGTAGCCGGGATGACGCTCGCCTTTCAGCGCTGGATCGCCCAGCGGGAAGGGGTGGCGGGCATCCTCTCGGCCGGTGGCTCGGGCGGTACCGCGATGGTCGCCCCGGCGATGCGTGCGCTGCCGGTAGGCGTGCCCAAGCTGATCGTCTCGACCGTGGCCTCGGGCGAGGTCTCCAAATACGTGGGGGCCGCCGACATCGCGATGCTGCACTCGGTGGCCGACGTCCAGGGCCTGAACGCGATCACCGAGGAGGTGCTGGCGAATGCCGCCAACGCCATGATCGGCATGGTCGAGGCCCGCCGCGATGCCGCGCCGCGGCGCACGACCAAGCCCGCTGTCGGCCTCACCATGTTCGGCGTGACCACGCCCTGCGTCAGCCAGATCAGCGCCGCACTGGGCGACGACTACGACTGCCTCGTCTTCCACGCGACGGGCATCGGCGGCCAGTCGATGGAAAAGCTGATCGATTCGGGCAAGATCACCGGTGTGGTCGACGTCACCACGACCGAGCTCTGCGATCTCTTCATGGGCGGGGTGTTCCCGGCCACCGAGGACCGCATGGGTGCCGTGATCCGCAAGCGCCTGCCCTATATCGGCTCGGTCGGGGCGCTGGACATGGTGAACTTCGGCGCACCCGAGACCGTGCCGGAGAAATATCGCGGCCGGACCTTCTACCAGCACAACCCGCAAGTCACCCTGATGCGCACCACGGCCGAGGAATGCCGGGCGATGGGGCGCTGGATCGGTGGCCGGCTGAACGAGATGGAGGGCCCCGTCCGCTTCTTCCTGCCGGAAGGCGGGGTGTCCGCCCTCGACGCGCCGGGCCAGCCCTTCGAGGACAAGGCCGCCCGCCACGTGCTCTTCACCGCGCTCGAGGATAGCGTCCGACAGACCGGATCGCGCCGGCTGATCCGCCTGCCGCAGCACATCAACGATCCCGCCTTTGCCGCCGCCGTGGTCGCCGCCTTCCGCGAGCTGCACGGCGGCCCCGCCCGCAATCGCCCCGTCCGCAAAGAAGAGGCCCGCCGATGAGTCCCGGTGTTGCGATCCCGCGTGCTGCGATTTTGGAGAAGTTCCGTGCGATGATCGAGCGCGGCGAGCCCGAGACCGCCGCCGCGCTCGCGTCGGAGATGCAGCGCACGAGCGCCGAGGTCTTCCCGCCGGGATGCGTCCCGCGGGCCCGCGTCCTCGTGCTCCTCGCGGAGTCGGCCCTCGCGGCAGGGCGCCCGGGTCCTCCCCCGGCGCTGCTCGCCGAGGCCCTCGCGACGCTCGAGACGGAACTGGCGAGCGACCACCCGCTCGTCGAGCGGGCGCGGGCGATCCGGGCCGCGGCGCCCGTGAAATGAAAAGGCCCCGTCCGGCTGTTCGCCACGACGGGGCCTCTCTCCTCGCTCATCCGTGAGACTACCGGGGGGGATCGCCGCCGCGCAGGGCGAAAGCGTCAGCATCGCGTGTGGAGTTGTCGAGACCCGCGCAAGGGCGGGCGCTCCGGGTTGAAGCCCCTCCCCCGCCCGCGGGGACACGTCAGAAGGCGCCGAATCGGCACGGGCGGCTCAGTCGGACCCGCCACGCGCCGATGAGAGTCGCGGATGCGGGCGATGGTCGCCGCGCGTCCGGTAACGCGTTTGGCCTCGGATCGCGGCGGATCCGGCGGGTGTTTGGCCGATGCCCCCCTCCGATCTCGTGCGACCACCCTGTCATCACTCCACGGAGTCTCCTCCCATGACGACCACCACGACCACCCCGAACCCCTTCATCAACACCTTCGGCGGCTTCACCGGCGGCCCGACCTGGAGCCCGAACGGCTTCGTCGGCGGCTGGGGCGGCCAGTGGACCACCCCCTGGAACCTGATCCCGAACACCCCCGTCAACTTCGGCGGCGTGAGCGGCTGGAACGGCTTCAACACGCCCTTCATCGGCGGGTTCAACGGCTTCGGCGGGTTCAACGGCTTTGGCGGCTTCGGCGGTCAGGGCTGGAACGGCTTCAACGGCCCGATCAACGGGACCAACGGGTGGACGAACGGCCTCGTCGGCAACGCCTTCGGCGGCTGGAACGGCTTCAACGGCCACATCAACCAGGGCTTCAACACCGCCGTCAACCCGGGCTTCATCGGCGGCTTCAACGGGCTCAGCGGCTTCGGCGGCGGCAACGGCTTCAACGGCCAGAACCCCGGCTTCTGGAACGTCTCCGGCCCCATCTCCCCGATCTTCACCGGCGGGATCAACGGCGGCGGCTTCGGCAACGGCGTCGGCGGCCTCGGTCAGGGCTGGAACGTCGGCGGGATCAACGGCGGCCTCGGCGGCTGGAACGGCTTCGGGATCAACCCCGGCTTCCTCACCGGCGTCACCGGCGGCATCAACCCCGTCCTCGGCGGCTTCAACCCCAGCTTCGGCCCGAACTTCGGGAACGGCTTCGGCGGGAGCTTCAACGGCGGCGTGAACCCCGGCTTCGGCGGCGGCGTCAACTTCGGCGTCAACCCCGGCTTCTATGGCTTCAACCCGGGCTTCGGCGGGGGCAACCGCCCCTTCACGGGCGACAACGGCCAGAACATCCAGAACGCCGGCAAGAACCCGAACGGCCAGGGCTGCTTCGGCTTCACGGGCGCGGGCGCGTACTCCAGCGACGCCGCCTGATTCATCCCCCGGTTCCACGAACTCCCTCTGTCTGCGCTTCAGCCCGGCGGCGACGCCGGGCTGTTGCTTTGCGCCGTCGCCGCCCTCGCGCCTTGACTCAGCCGCTCCCGCTGGGAAGATGAGGGCATGCTCCGGCGGGCGATCATCCTGCTCGGTCTCGCGTCGATCTGCTTCTCCGGGAGCGGCGCCGCGAGCCTGTTGCATCGCGTGATCGATCACGCCCCCGAGGCGCACGCGCACGCGTGCGACACGCCCGGGCACGCCCAGCCGACGTCCGACCGCGCCCCCTCGCCCGATCACGATTCGGGGGAGGAGTGCGACCTGTGCGCCACCCTCGCCGCCTCTCGCGAGGCGGTTCTGGACGGGACGCCGTCCGCGCCGGTCGATCCCTTCGGCTGGAGCTTCGTCGGCCTCGCGCTGGAGACCCGGTGGTCCCCGGGCGTGAGCCTGACCACGGGTCCGCCCCGCGGCCCGCCCGCCCGCGTCTGAGATCCGTCTGAACGTCATCGTTCGGCGTCGTCGCGCGGGTTGCGCGGCGTCGTCTCAGTCGCAGGGGATGCATTCATGCGCTTTCGCGCGTTCACGCTCGTCGAGCTTCTCGTCGTCATCTCGGTCATCGCGATCCTGATCGGGCTCTTGCTCCCGGCGCTCGGCAACGCGCGCCTCGCGGCCCGCTCGGCCGCGTGCCTGAGCAACATCCGTCAGCTCCAGATCGCGAGCCTGATGTACACGAACGACCATCGGGGACGGCTCATCGAGCCCGGACTCCCGGAGGGGGGCATCGGCCCCCGCGAGGAGCTCTCGTGGGTGAACACGCTCCGGGAGTACGCGGCCGACGGCATCGACGCCCGCTCGCCGGGCGACGTCAGCCCTCACTGGTCTCGCGAGAAGGGCGGGGAGGACGTGCCGGTCTTCGGCACGACGAACCGCTTCCGCGCCACCAGCTACGGCGTCAACGACATGGTCACGTCGCTGCTCCAGGTGGACCTCGAGCCGGGGGACAACCCCGCGAGCGTGGCCGCCCTCTTCTACAACCGCATCGACCGCATCGATCATCCCGCCCGCACGACGCAGTTCCTGTTGCTGGCCGAGTTCGGACCCTTCGCCGGGGCCGACCACGTGCACGTGCAGGAGTGGAACCCGAACTTCTCGCCCGGTCCCGAGTTCGTCCCGTTCTTCGCGTCCCAGCAGGCGTCGATCGGCGCCTTCGGGGGCTCGGCGTCGGGGTTCGACGAGGCGCTGGGCTTCTACTCGGGAGCCGAGCGCGTCTACGTGCAGGCCAACAGCGACGACGCGGGGTGGGAGTCACGCTCCAACTACGCGTTCCTCGACGGGCACGCGGAAACGATGACGTTCAGCGAAGTCTACGAGAGCGAAGAGCGGAATCTCTTCGACCCTCGCCAGTATCGCTGACCGTTCCTTCCCTTCACTTCATCACACGAAAGCAGAGAGAGCACCCATGTCTCGCACCATCACCATCGTTTCCGTCGCGTCCCTTGCCGCGTCCTCCGTCGCGCTCGCCCACGGGGAGGGCGTCGACGTCCTGCTCCGCGTGAGCGACGGGCAGATCGTCACCGGCTCCTGGAGCCACGACACCGACACCGTCGTCGAGGCGCGCGAGCGCGTCTTCGCCTTCGAGTGGGGCGAGGACGTCGGGAGCCCGAACATCGCCGACGAGCCGGGCTTCTTCGCCGAGGAGGGCACCCTGGCCGGCCTCGAGTGGGGCGTGAACTTCGTCGACGCCGTCCGCGTCTGGAACGGCTCGGACTTCTCGACCGTCTCGCCCGACACGGTGACCTTCGAGTTCCTGGGCGTCGAGCAGGACACCCCGACCACCGCCGGCGGCTTCACCGCGGGCTTCGGGATCCCGGTCGGCCCGGGCGGCTTCGACGATCACTACGAGATCGCCCTCAACGCCCCGACCGACGGCTCGGTCTCGGGCGTCTACCTCATCGCCATGCAGGCCTTCGCCCAGTCCTCCACCCTCGGCGCGGACGTGCCGGAGGCCTCCCGCACGTTCTGGTTCGTCGGCAACTTCGGCGCTGACGAGATGGACCACGAGGCGGCCATCGAGTACGTCGAGGACGTCATCGTCCCCGCGCCGGGCGCGGCGGCCCTCTTCGCGATGGGCGGCCTCGCGCTGGCCCGCCGCCGGCGATAACGCGCCTCGGATCTCACGCGCCGCGCGGCGAGAGCCGCGCGGCGCGCTTCGTCTCGCACGCGTCCAGAGTCGCCTCCACCACCGGGAGACAAACGATGACACTCCGAATCGCGATCGCCGCCCTCGCTTGCTCGGCCGCACACGCCGGGACGGTCCTCCACGACGTCGACGTGATCCTCGAGCAGGGCGCCGAGGGCGTCGCGACGGCCCGCGTCCTCAGCGGCAACACCACAACGCCCGAGCGCGTCTTCGACGCGGACATGATCAGCTTCTTCGGGAACATCGCCACCGAAGACCCCGGCTTCAACGCCCGACTCGGCGAGTTCACGCCCTTCGCCATCATGTCGCTCGACATCGTCGACCGGCTCAAGGTGTGGGACGGCTCCACGTTCGTCGCGGTCGATCCCGCGTTCCACCTCGAGATCGAGTTCAACGACCAGGTCGCGATCTCGCCCGAGTCGCCCGACGTGATCGTTCCCGGTCCGCTCTGGAACGTGACGGAGTTCGGCGACCTCCACAACCACCCCGACCACTTCCTGCGCGGGGCGCCCGATCCCGGGATCTACCTCGGCGCCTTCCGCATCGGGAGCACGACGCTCGGCGACTCCGAGACCTTCTACTTCGTCTACCGGTGGGAGCCGACGTCGGGCGACCTCGCGGCCGCCGAGGCGGAGCAGCAGCTCGCGATCCAGTGGGTGCGCGACAACCTGCTCGTCGCGCCCTGCCCGGCGGATCTCTCGGGCGATCGGATCGTCGACGCGACCGACCTGGCGACCCTCATCGGATCGTGGGGCACGGCGGGCGGCGACATCGACGGCGACGGCGACACCGCCGCGGGCGACCTCGCCGTCCTCATCGGCTCCTGGGGCGCGTGCGACTGACGGCGCGACCGACCGTTCCGCGGAGGAGAGAAAAGGGCGGCCCGTTCTCGGGTCGCCCTTTCGCGTTGACGCCGGGTGTCCGGGGTAAGCGGGCCTACTTGCCCGTGAAGAACTTCTTGATCTGGTGCACCGTCACCGCGCGGCCCATCTTCGCGATGGACTTGGTGAGGGGGATCTCCTTCGGGCACACCTTCACGCAGTTCTGCGAGTTGCCGCAGTCGGAGACGCCGCCCCTGCGCGACAGCTCGTCCAGCCGCTTCTGCTTCAGGCGTCCGCCCGTCTCGTGCGTGTTGAAGAGGTCGGCCTGCCCGATGGCGAAGGCCCCGACGAAGGACTCGTCCCACTTGGCGGGGTCGGTCTCCTTCTCGTACTGCGGGCACGCCTCGAGGCAGCACCCGCAGGTCATGCAGGTGGAGAGGACGTAGCGCTCCTGCTGGGTGTCGGGGTCCTCGGTGGGGCCCTTGCCGAGGTCGTAGAGCCCGTCGATCGGCACCCACGCGTTGAGCCGGCGCAGGGTGGCGAACATGCGCTCGCGGTCGACGAAGAGGTCGCGGTTGACCGGGAACTTGCTCATGGGCTCGAGCGTGACCACGTCGCCGTCGACCGGCGCGAGGTTGTCCAGGAGCGCGGAGCACGACTGACGCACGTGCCCGTTGACGACCATCGTGCACGAGCCGCAGACTTCCTCGAGGCACCCGGAGTCCCACACGACGGGCGTCGTGCGCTGGCCGTCGACGGTCACCGGGTTCGCCGCGATGTCCTGGAGCGCGCTGATGATGTTCGCGCCCTCGCCCGCGGCGACCTTCACGTCGAACGACTGCCAGTAGGACGGTTTGCCGGGACCGTCGCACCGCTTGATCTTCAGTCGCACGGTGCGCTTGGCGCCGGGGGTGAGCTGCATGGCGTTGGCGTTGCTTTCTCGGACCATGGTGGATCGCTTCCGTGAGCGGGTGAGTTCAGGATGAGGGGGTGGGCGTCGGCGGCCGCTTCGCCTCGTCGGACGTGCCCTCGCGCGGCACGCTCCGGTCGGAGTAGGGGTTCTCGCCCGTGGGCGGCGTCTTGTCGGCGTTGGCCTCGGGCACGGTCGCCTCCACTTTCCCGTAGGTGCGGGCCCGCGGCTTGACGAGCCCGACGACGATGTCGCGGTACTCGATCTCGGGTCGCGCCGTCTCCGGGTTGAAGCGGGCGACGGTGGTCTTCATGAAGCGCTCGTCGTCGCGCTCCTCAAAGTCGGTGCGGTAGTGCGAGCCGCGCGACTCCTCGCGCCTCTCGCCCGCGAGCGCGATCGCCTCGGCGATCACGAGCATGTCGCCCACGTTGCGCGTGAAGCTCAGGTTCTGGTTGGTCCACATGCCGGAGTCCACGAGGCGGATCTTCGCGTACCGCGCCTTGAGCTCGTCGATCTTCTCGAGGCACTGGCGCAGGCGCGGGCCCGTCTTGACCACGGTGGACGCCGCCGTCATCTCGACGCCCAGCTCCCTGGCGATCTTGTACGCGTTGTCGGTCGCGTCGCTCTCGCCCGAGCGGCTCTCGCCCACGAGGCGATCGACGAGCGCCTCCTCGCGCTTCACCGCGTCGTCGAAGACGCTCTGGTGGGTCGCGCCGACGTCCGGCGCCTCGTCGGCGACGTAGTTGGCGATGCCCATGCCCGCAAAGAGACCGTCGAAGATGCACGAGAGCAGCGCGTTGGCGCCCAGGCGCGTGGCGCCGTGGTAGGCGAAGTTGACCTCGCCCAGCGCGTAGAGCCCCGGGATGTTGGTCATCATCGTGTTCGGCGCGCCGTAGCGCATGCCGATGACGCGGTCCCGCCCCGCGGCGCGGTCGGCGATCGGGTCCGCCGCGCGCTCCTCGGGCGTGAACGTCGTCCACAGACCGCCCATCGAGTAGTGCACGGCGGGGAAGATCTTCATGGGCAGCACGCGCGGGTCCTCGCCCGCGAACTTCTCGTAGATCTCGAGGATGCCGCCCAGCTTGCGGTCGAGCTCCTCCTTGGGCTTGTGGGTCAGGTCCAGGTAGACCTGGTTCTCGCCCGCGACGCCCATGCCCTGATTGACGCAGACGTCGAAGATCTCTCGGCTCGCGATGTCGCGCGGGACGAGGTTGCCGTACTTGGGGTACTTCTCCTCGAGGAAGTACCAGCGCTCGCTCTCGGGGATCTGCCGCGGGTCGCGGACGTCGCCCTGCCGGCGAGGAACCCACACGCGCCCGCCCTCGCCGCGCGCCGACTCGCTCATGAGCCGGCACTTGTCGGCGCCCGGGATCGCGGTCGGGTGGACCTGGATGAACTCGGGGTTGCCGTACCACGCGCCGTGGCGGTAGCAACGCGCGGCGGCGCCGCCCGTGCACATGACGGAGTTCGTGCTCTTGCCGAAGACCAGCCCGCACCCGCCGGTCGCGATGGCGACCGCCTGGGCGCGGAACGATCGGATCTGCATCGTGCGAAGGTCCTGCGCGACGATGCCCACGCACGCGCCGTCCTCGATGATCGGGGAGAGGAACTCCCAGAACTCGTACTTGGTCACCTGCCCTTCGGCCTCGGCGCGGCGGACCTGCTCGTCAAGCGCGTACATGAGCTGCTGCCCCGTCGTCGCGCCCGAGAAGTGCGTGCGCTTGTAGAGCGACCCGCCGAAGAGACGAAGGTCGAGCATGCCCTCCATCGTGCGGTTGAACGGCACGCCCGAGCGGTCGAGCAGGTCGATGATGCGGGGCGCCCAGTGGGTCATCTCGTAGACGGGAGGCTGGTCGGCGAGGTAGTCCCCGCCGTAGAGCGTCTCGTCCATGTGCTCCCACTCGGAGTAGCCCTGCTGGCGCGCGATGTCGTTGCAGGCGTTGATCCCGCCCTGCGCGCACACGGAATGTGAACGCTTGACCGGGACCATCGAGAAGAGGTCCACGGGGACGCCCTGCTCGGCGAGGCGAACGCAGGCGGCCAGACCCGCCAGACCGCCGCCGACGACGATGGCTCGCTTGTCGTGATGCTGCGGCATGGGCATGTTAGTTCTCCAGAACAGTATTCGTGCTGCCGGTCAGGACGGATTCCGGTTGAGCGGGACCGGGCCCCGCCGGGGCGGCCGCCGCGTCGGGCACGGCGTCCAGGTTCCTCGGCACGCCGCCGCGCTCGAGGATGAGCTGCTCCTCGATCACGCGGGCCTGATCGATGTCGAGGGTGACGAAGCCCCAGTAGGCGGCCCACCCCGCGGCCATGAGGGCGACGCCGAGGCCGGCGCAGACCCACGCCCACCGGCGCTGGGCGGCCTCGGAGATGGTCAGGCCCCAGGTGATGGCGGCGGTCCAGAGCCCGTTGGCGAGGTGGAAGACGAGCAGGGTGACGCCCGTGAGGTAGATCGCGCCGACGACCACCGCGGCGACGAGGTCGTCCGTCGAGCCCCCGCGCAGGGCGATCGCGGTCGAGGAGGAGGCGATCGACGGGTCGAACGCGGCGGCGAAGGGGAGGTTCCACTTCCAGCGCAGCGTCGCCACGTGGTAGACGATGAAGATGAACCCGATGTAGCCGGACCACCGTTGGAGGGTGTAGCGCCAGTTGTCGGCGTACCCGTAGCGGCCGACGTTCGAGCGGCCGGTGAAGCCGATGATGAACCCGAAGACGGCGTGGAAGAGGATCGGGAGCCACAGCCCGAAGATCTCAAGCAGGAGCAGCCCCGGCATCGAGTGGATGAAGTCCACCTCGTGCTGGAAGGCCTTGACCCCGCCGTCGCCGAGCCGCTCGCCCCAGACGATGGAGGAGTTGGTCACCAGGTGGAAGATCAGGAACACCCCGATGGGGACGATTCCGGTCAGCGAGTGCAGCCGGCGGAGGAGAAACCAGTGACGGTCCAGGAAGGACTCGGATGCGCTCACGTGTCGCGTTCCTTTGCGGTTGACGGTCGGTAGGGAGGCGCCCGCGGGCGGCGGTTCTACCGGGTTTTCGACTCACCGGCGGGTCCGGCTTCACCGCCGCCGCCCTGCGGCCCCGCCGCGTCCCGGCGGGCGAGTTCCTCGGAGACGTAGCCCGCCACGCGGACGAAGACCTGGCGGAGCTCGGCCAGCACGCCAGTGAACTCCTCCGACTCTTCGTCGGTCAGGTTGCCCTTGGTCTTTTCTTCGAGCACGCCGAGCAGGTCGATGTAGTACCGCGCGTACTCGGGCGCAACGACCGCCTGCCCGGTCTTCGGATCGGGGATGGCGCCCAGAAACATGTACGCCTGGCTCGCCAGCTCCGTCCACAGCGACTGAAACGACGCCGGGGGCAGCCCGCCCGGACCGGCGCCGCCGCCCTTGGCCGCCTTGGCCTCGGCCTCCTCGGCGAGCCGGTCCCGCTCCGCCTGCGCCTGGGCCTTCCAGTCGGCGTCGACGTGGATCTTGGGTTCGCCTCCCGCGTCCGATCGCTTGTCGGGCTCGTCGGTCCCGCCGCCGCCTGGGATGATGATCTCGGCCATTGGGGTCGCTCCAATCGGTCTCGGCGCCCGCCGCTCCGGGACGGCGCCGAAGGCGGCGCGGCCGGTCGGGTGGACACGTGCTGGGCTCTCGGGCAGTCTATGCGAAGGCCCGTGCGCGGGGAGCGCCGCGCCGAGCCGGCCGGGGAGGAGTCGCCATGGAGGGACGATCGATCGCCGATTCCGCCCGCGGGCCAGCGCCGCGCCGAGCCCTCGCGCTCGCGCTCGCGGGGACGATCCTCACCGCCGCCGGCTGCTTCGGCGTGCGCCGCGAATCGGAGCGCAACGCGCTGGTCGACCTCCCGCGCCTCGAGCGCCTCGAGACCCAGACGGCCGCCCCGACCTTCCGCTCGACGCGCCTTGACGAGGCCGGGCTGCGGCCGGCCGACACCGAGCCGCCGCCGCGCCCGCGCCGCGTCACGCGCGAGGACGCGATGGGCGGTCGCGACGACGTCGCGGTCGCGCCGCCGGAGCGCACGCCCGGCGAGGTTCCGGAGACGGCGGAGCGTCCCCGTCCCGCGCCCGCCGCGGGTCCGGAGACGGTCGTCGTCGCGCCCCTGGACGCGCTCGTGGGGCAGGTGTCGGGGCGTCCGGTCTTCGCGTCGGACTTTTTCGAGCCGATGGACGCGCGCCTGCTCGCGGAGTCCGACCGCCTCGGCCGGCGCGAGTTCCTCCAGAACCTGCGCGAGCAGGTCGTCGAATCCCTCCGCGACGTGATCCGCGACGAGCTCCTGCTCGCGGAGTTCGAGGCGACGCTCTCGCCCGAGCAGCGCCAGGGCATCGCCGCGTTCGTCCAGAGCGTGCGCGAGGACCTCGTGCGCCGGCGCGGCGGGAGCGTCGGGCTGGCCAATCAGTCGCTCCTGACCGAGGAGGGGCTCACCCTCGAGGAGAAGGTCGAGGCCGAGTCGCGCGAGCAGCTCGTGCGCCAGATGGTCGGTCAGCTCCTTCGCAACCGCGCCTGGATCCCGTGGCGCGACGTCCGCCGCGAGTACCTGCGCAACCTCGACGAGTTCCGCCCGCCGCCGACGGCGCGCCTGCGGGTCGTCATGATCCCGGCGACCGACGCCGACCGACTCGCGAGCGTCGGCCGGGAGCTCGCGGAGGGCGCGCCGTTCGCCGAGGTGGCCGAGCGCCACAGCGTCTTTCGCCCGGCCGAGGGCGGCCTCTACGAGGTGACGCTCGCCGCCGAGGGGTACGGCGCGACGGAGTTCTTCGACGATCCCGCGCTCAACGAGCACGCGGCGGCACTCTCGGTGGGCGAGCGCGTGGGCCCCGTCGACTGGTCCGGCCGGCGCGTCTGGATGACGCTCGAGGACGTCCGCGTCGGGGGCGTGAGCCTCTACGAGTCGCAGGACGAGATCCTCGGGCGGCTCCGCCAGGAGCGCCTCGGCGAGGTGCAGCGCGAGTTCTTCACCGAGCTTCAGGAGCGAGGCAGCCTGAGCGACGTCGATCGCATGGAGGCCGAGCTCTTCAGACTCGGCGCCGAACGCTACCTCATCAGCGGTCAGCAGCCGACCGACACGGCCGAGCGCTGACGTGCTCTTCGGTCGCGCGCCGACGAACCTCGGTCGCGTTGGTGAACGCGTCGCCGCGCGAGCGCTGCGACGCGAGGGCTACCGCGTGCTCGGTCGCAACGTCGAGGCGGGCGTCGGCGAGGCGGACCTGGTGTGCCTCGCGCCCGATCGACGAACGATCGTGATCGTGGAGGTCAAGACGCGCCGCGGGGGCGCGGGCTTCGCGCCCGAGACCGCCATCGGCGCGGCCAAACGCCGGAAGCTCGAGCAGGTGGCCCGGGCGCTCATCAAGCGCAAGCGCTGGCAGGACCGGCCCGTCCGCATCGAGGCGGTGGCGGTCGAGTGGCCCGAGCGCGGGCGGCCGATCGTGCGCCGCTTCCGGGTCGAGCCGTGAGCCGTCGGGTCAGCGGGCCTCGGGGGGCGTGGCGGCTTCGCGCTTGAGCTCGGCGTCCTCGACGCGGAGCCCCGCCTCGTGGGCGAGCCTGGCGAGTTCGACGCGGTTTGACGCCTGCAGCTTCTTGCCGATCGAGTGGCGGTGCTTCTCGATCGTCTTGACCGAGCGGTGCAGGTTCTCGGCGATCCTCGAGATCGACAGGCCCTGACCGAGGAGGGCGAGAACCTCGAGCTCCCGGCGGGAGAGGATGTTGAGGGGGCCGAAGTCGGCGTAGCTGGACTCGATGATCTCGAACTCCTGGTCGTCGGGCAGGGCGGACTCGCCCTCCCGCGCGATGACCAGGATCGCGGACTTGCGGTCGTCGTCGCGGTCGTCTGAGGCGCCCGTGCCGTTGAGGGGCTCGTCGACGGGCCAGAACGTCGCCTGGAGCTGGCGCCCGAGGCGGATGTGGCGGAGCACCACCGGCTGCTGGCGATCCAGGACCTTCTCGATGATCTCGAGTCGCTCCTTGCTCGCCCCTTCAGAGAAGTAGTCCGTGACGTTCTTCCCCTCCCAGTCGTTGTCGGCGTCGCCCGTGTAGAGGCGAGCGGCCTGCCGGTTGACGAAGAGAAGATCTCCGTTTGCGCAGACGGAGATCACGCCGACCCCCGGTTCGGCTCGAAGGAGCTCCCAGAGCTGATCGTGGTCCGTCGTGGCCATAGGTTTGGTCTCCGCACTTCAGGAAGACGGCCGGGCGTGTGCAGGCCCGGCGCGTCCGAGACAAGCACCGATTCTAGCCAGCGGCCGCGGTCGGTCCGCGTGGAGTGGATGAAATAGCCTACATCTTGCTGGGAGTTTCAGGCGTCGCTCAGCACCTCGCCGACCTGGCGCTCGAAACGGATGCCGCGGTCGCCGAAGCGGCCGAGGCCGTCGGCGCGAAGGCGCGGGGCGTGGTCGCTTTCGTACCGCGCGAACGCCTCCCGGCTCGAGAAGCGGTAGAGGCTCACGACGCGGACGATCGCCGGCTCCTCCGTCGTGGGGTCGAGGCGGACGGCGGCGGCGCGGTCCGCGCCGCCGTCGAGCACCGCCTGCAGATGCCCGCCCGTGGTCAGCCACGCCGCGTACTCGTCGGCGACCTCAGCGGACGGGCAGAAGGCGGTGACGGCATAATGCAGATCGGGCATGACGTCTACGATACCGCCGCCCGTGAGCGGGCGCGGAGGGAGCGCCTCATGGGAACCGGCTGGTGGGTCGCGGAAACGCTGCACGGGGCGGGGGTCATCGCGCTGCTCTCGTGGGTGTTCTGGGTGATCTTCGCGATCACGCTCCATGAGCTTGGCCACGGCGTCGCGGCGATCCGGGCGGGGGACGACACGCCGATCCGCACGGGCCACATGACGATGAACCCGGTGGTCCACATGGGATGGACGAGCCTCATCGTCTTTGCGCTCGTCGGGATCGCCTGGGGGGCGATGCCGGTGAGCCCGTGGAAGCTCCGGGGCAGGCACGCCGACGCGGCGGTGGCCTTCGCGGGGCCGGCCGTGAACGTGGGGCTCTGGGTTCTCTGCGTCGTGGCGACCGCGGTCCTCTCCCTCTGGGGTCCGAGCGGGTCCTTCGGCGAGAACCTGGTGCAGTTCTTCTGGACGGGGGCCTTCCTCAACGCGGTGCTGCTGGTTCTGAACCTGCTCCCGATCCCGCCGCTCGACGGCTCGCGGATCGTCGCGTCGTTCGTCCCGAGCTACCGGGGGCTGGTGGAGGGCCCGAACGCGGGGATGATCTCGCTCGTCGGGATTTTGTTCGTCTTCTTCGTGGCGGGGGACTTCCTCTTCGGGGCGGCTCGCGAGGGGAGCCTGTGGTCGATCGCTCAGGTCGCGCAGCTCTTGACCTGAGCCCTCTCCGGGCGTGGCGGGCAGGGGTTGCAGGCCATCGCGGCGGCGGTATCATCTCGGATTCGCACCGGCTGGTCCCGTGGTGGGGCGCCGGTCCTTCTCTCGACTGGTCCGACCCGCTCACCCCGCAAGGGAGCCTGTCCCGCATGGTTCGCATCCGCCTTAGCCGCATGGGCCGCAAGCACCGCCCGTTCTACCGCATCAACGCGATCGAGAAGCGCAATCAGCGCGACGGCAAGGTGCTCGAGAACCTCGGGTGGTACGACCCCGTCGCGCGCGAGGAGGGCAAGCAGGTCTCCGTGAAGGAAGACCGCATCCGCCACTGGCTTTCGGTCGGCGCCCAGCCCTCGGACACCTGCAAGGATCTCTTCGTCCGCGCCGGCATCATGGACGCCGAGCAGCGTCAGGCGGAGCTCCAGAAGCGCTTCGGCAAGCGGATCGAGAAGATGAAGGCCGACGCCGAGGCCAAGAAGAAGGCCGAAGAGGAGGCCGCCCGCGCCGAGGCTGAGGCCGAGGCGAAGGCCAAGGCCGAGGCGGAAGCCGCCGCGGCCGCCGGCGCCGAGGCGTCGGGCGAGGGCGAAGAAGCCAAGAGCGAGTGATCGGCCGTGAGCGGCTCGCCCGAGCCCGCCGCGATGCGGATCGACCTGCTCTCGATCTTCCCCGAGATCTTCGAGCCCGTGCTGGGCGCCTCGATCACGGGCCGGGCCCGTGCGGCCGGCCGCGTGGAGTGGCGTGCGCACGACATCCGCGAGTACACCCTCGACAAGCACTCCCGCGTCGACGACCGCCCCTTCGGCGGCGGGCCCGGGATGGTCATGTCGTGCCAGCCCGTCTGGGACGCGGTGCGGGCGGTGGAGGCGATGGACGATCGCCCCGCCGCGCGGATCTACATGACGCCCCAGGGCGAGCGGCTGAGCCAGGCGATCGTCGAGGAGCTGGCCGCGGCGCCGCGGCTGCTCATCCTGGCGGGCCACTACGAGGGGATCGACGAGCGGGTGATCGAGCGTCTGGCGCCGCGGGAGCTGTCGGTGGGAGACTACGTGCTGTCCGGGGGGGAGATCCCGGCGATGCTTCTCGTCGACGCGGTGGTGCGCCTGCTGCCGGGGGTGCTCGGGCACGAGGACTCGGCGGCGCAGGACAGCTTCGCGGCCGCGTCGGGCGACGGGGAGGCCCGGCGGCTGCTTGACTGCCCGCACTACACGCGTCCGCGCGTGTGGGAGGGGATGGAGGCGCCCGAGATCCTCTTCTCGGGCGACCACGGCGCGGTGGAGCGGTGGCGACGGGAGCGGGCGCTGGAGCGGACGCGGGAGCGGCGTCCGGACCTGCTCGGCGGGTGAGGCGGAGCGAGTGGATCGAGCGATCCGCCGGCTGGCGTTGCGGCGTCTCGGGGGGGGCGTCGGCCGCCGCGGGTCCGGTAAGAGCAGCCGTTCGCGTCGTCCGGGCGATACCGGCGGCGATTTTGGCGATTCGGCTTTGACCGGCGGCTCCGACTGATTAACTTCTCATCACTTTCCCACCCATCGCACAGGGTGCAACGGACGTCGCTGCTTCGGGCGCCGTCCAAAAATCGAGAGAGGGGTCTGATGATGGGAGCTCATGAGCTCGTGACCGGCCGTGGTTTTGCGCTTGGCGCGACGGTCTGCCTGGCGCTTGCCGGCGCCCCGGCGTCCGCGGACCTGGTGATCGACTGGAATCTGATGCTTCGCGACGCGACGCGGGCCAGCAGCGATTTCGACGCGGCGCCGGGTCCCGTGGCGCGTTCCGGCGCGATTCTCCACGCGGCGATCTTCGACGCGGTGAACGCGGTCGACCGGACGCACACGTCCGCGATGGTCAACACGAAGGCGGCGGCGGGGACGAACAAGTTCGCGGCGGCGGCGGCGGCCGGCCACGCGACGCTCTCGGCCCTCTACGGATCGAACGCGTCGCTTCAGGCGCAGTTCGACGCGCTCTACGCGTCGCAGCTCGCGTCGATCGCTCCTGGCGCCGGCCGCGACGCGGGCGTGGCGCTCGGGCAGTCGGTCGCGTCGACGATCCTCAGCAACCGCGCCGCGGACGGCTACGACGCGCCCTTCAGCTACACCGAGGTCGCGGGCCCCGGTCACTGGCGCTCGAACTACGCCCCCGGCCTCCCGGCGTGGGGTCCGCAGTGGGGCGACGTGACGCCCTGGGTGATGAGCTCCGGCGATCAGTTCCGGCCCGGTCCTCCGCCGTCGCTGACGAGCCAGGAGTACACGGACGCTTGGAACGAGGTCTACCACAAGGGACGCGCGACGGGCTCGACGCGGACGGCCGAGGAGACCGAGATCGCGTGGTTCTGGGGCAACGACCGCGACGGGACGATGAAGCCGCCGGGGCACGTGAACCGCATCGCGGAGATCATCGCGCAGGACCGGTTCGCCACGCTGAGCGACGCGGACCGCCTGAGCGAGTCGGCCCGCCTGTTCGCCCTGGTGAACGTCGGGATGCTCGACGCGTCGGTGGCCGCCTGGGACAGCAAGTTCAACACCGACCTCGATCTCTGGCGTCCGATCGCGGGCATCCGCGAGGCGGACACGGACGGGAACCTCGACACGGTGAGCGACCCGACGTGGGAGCCCCTGAGCCATGCCGGCTTCGGCGGGGATCCGTTCACGCCGCCCTTCCCGGCGTACGTTTCCGGTCACGCGACGTTCGGGGCCGTCGGCTCGTCTCTGATCGCTCAGTTCTTCGGCACCGACGACATCGCCTTCACGCTCGACACCGACGACGTGGACGCCCTGGGGGCGGAGCGGAGCTTCGACAGCCTGAGCGAGGCGGCGTGGGAGAACGCCATCAGCCGTGTCTACCTCGGGGTGCACTGGCGCTTCGACGCGACGGCCGGGAACGAGCTCGGCTACGACATCGGGGAGTACATCTTCGACAACTTCCTCCTGGTCATCCCCAGCCCGGGCGCGGGCGGCCTGCTGATCGCGGCCGGCGTGCTCGGGGCGGCGCGGCGGCGGCGGTGATCGCCGCGGCTCGTCGCGAGGGTGAAACCGGGGCGTGCCGCCGAGCCGCGGATTGAACAATCGGTCCGCGTCGCTACACTACGCGGCTCACCCCGAAGAACCCGGCCCGGCCCCGCCGCGGCCGCCAGCTCAGGACCATCGCCATGGGCGCTCAAGACATCCTCGCCGCGATCAACAAGGACGCTCTGAAGACCGACCTCCCTCACATGGACGTCGGCGACACGATCAACGTCCACTGCCGGATCGTCGAGGGCGAGAAGGAGCGCATCCAGGTCTTCACGGGGACGCTGATCGCTCGCAAGGGCGGCGGCATCAACGAGATGATCACGGTGCGCCGGATCGTCGACGGCCAGGGCGTGGAGCGGATCTTCCCGCTGCACTCGCCGCGGATCAGCCAGTACGAGGTCGTCCGCCGGGCCGACGCCCGCCGCGCGAAGCTGTACTTCCTCCGCGATCGCACGGGCAAGAAGGCGCGTCTCCGCGACCGTCGGCGCGGCCTGAAGCACGTCGAGAATCTCCCGACGGTCCAGCCGTAACCGGTTTTCTCATGCGATCCCTCGCCTTCGCCGCCGCGACCGTTCTCACGCTCGCGGCGGCTGTCGCTTGTGCTGAGCCCGTTGAAATCTTCCCGAACGTGCGCGTCGATCGCGAGGCGGGCGTGGTGGAGTTCGACGGGACGGTGCCGATCATCGCGGACGCGGGCGACGGGACGGTGGTGTTCCTCGAGCTGATGGTGTGCATCCCGGATTCCAAGGAGCACGAGGCGCTGGTGATGGCGCCGGTGCGGCCTTCGCACGTCCACGCGGCGCTGCTCTCGCTCGGGCTCGAGCCGGGCTCGCCCGGGCGGTGGGAGAACCTCGGCGAGGCGGTGCGGGGCCTTCCGCCCGACGGGCCGCCGGTGCGGGTGGAGTTCGTCTACGAGAAGGACGGCGAGCGGGCGACGGTCCCGGCGGCGTCGTGGGTCAGGCGGGACCAGAAGGACGAGCGGCTCGAGGACCAGCCGTGGGTGTTCGCGGGGTCGCGGATGGCCGATCGCGGCGGCGGGCTGGTGTACGACGCGGACGGCACGGGCGTGCTCGTCGGGCTCACGACCTTCGGGTCGGAGGTCGTGGCGTACCCGGACCTCTACTCGCATGACTCGGCCGTCGAGGAGCCGACGTGGATCGCGGATCCCGAGCGCGTGCCGCCCTTTGACACGCCGGTGACGGTGCGGCTCACGGCCGTTCGCTGACGGGGTTCACCGGCTCGCGCACCTTCGACCGATAACTCTTCCGGAGCCCGCATCCGGAGGAGACCCATGCGCCTGACGCCGACCGCCCTCGCCTTGGCCTTTGCGACCGCCTCGACGGCCGTCGAGATCCCGTGGGACGAGCGGGAGGTCGACGCGCTGGAGGACCAGCCGCTGGCGGTTCTGGCGGTCGACTTCGACGGCGACGGGGACATCCG
>Ga0081535_100216_pt1 | contig 52481 bp, 42 predicted proteins | sample HotLakmasection3_FD_71020 | JGI IMG/M metagenome (GOLD analysis project Ga0081535, IMG submission 71020) | Hypersaline microbial mat communities from Hot Lake, Washington, USA - Section #3 (SPADES assembly) (version 2) | ecosystem: Environmental > Aquatic > Non-marine Saline and Alkaline >... | reverse complement strand
TCGCCCATGGCCTTGACTCAGGTCGATGTAGCTTGCCTCGGCGACAAAATTAGTCTGGACACTTTTATGCAAGTTGCCGTGATTACCCTTGAGGGCACCCCAGTCCTGGTTTTCGGTGTCAATGATGAGCTGACAGGTTTTTTGGGGTGCTAATCGCATCGAAGGCAATGACGACCCCCTGGAGCGCGAGTTGTTCGATGAACGCGGGTAACGCTTTGATCTCATTGGTTTTGCGGTCTACCTGGTAGGGTTCCAGAATCAGACCCCGTTCCACTAGATAAGCCCTGACCAGCATAATCGCAGGGTGAGGAGGAGAGTCAGGATTGTCGGTTTCCAGTTGATATGACCCGCGTAGGAGTTTGCCATTGACCGCTAAGGTTTCGCCGGGCAACGGCTCAATGCCCAAGAATCGAGCTAAGGCCGCTGAATAGTCCGCATAATCCAGTTTGAGGAGCACACGGCGAATGGTGCTGCAGGAGGGGAGGCGTTGCTTGGGTGGCTTGAAGAGGGCAATCAACTCACTACGGTAGCTTTTAAGCCAGTCACCCATGGCCCAAAACCCTCGGTTACCGGCGGTCACGGCTAGGGTAAAGAGCGCTAGGCATAGGACCAGGTGATGCCGCTGGCCAGCGGCCCGGCGGACATCGGGTAGGTCGATGAAGGCTTCGAGAATCTCGATGCGCTCTACAGCAGACTCAGACGGTGAGTCGATCACAGCAGCGGGGGCGGTTGGGGGCAGACGCATAAACGCTAGAACCGTTGGAACTAGCCCAAAACTCTAGCACCTTTAGGCTTCCTTGAGAATGAAATAGCCCTGCTTCTTTACCAGAACTCCCTGAGTGGACCTGCGGAAACTACGGATTGGGAGAAAACCATTCAATCGGATATTTTTACGGATGTCAGTGAAGCTGCTCTTGTGTGAAATTTCTTTAAAGAAAACCGTCGGGTTGTGAAGCCGACATCTCGCAATTACACCGAGTTGGGAAATTTTCTGGTTTAAGAGAATTTCATGATGACGCGCCCGGTTTTTCTATGCTCTGATGGTGCATGTCTACCGGATTCGAGGTGACTTCAGCAGCGGAAAAGACAAGATTCACTCAAAACGGTCTACAGGTTCGCGATCAATCTACAGGAATTTCAGGATTGACTCGTTTAGAGCGATTGACTCCTGAAAAATTAGCCCTCTAGTCCTTTAACAGTATTTGCCCTTTCTCGATAAGTCTTTTCCTCCCTGATTTTGCCTGTTTATAAACTGAAAACACCTTCAGGGAAAACCCATGAAAATCATTTTCTCCGCCGCGATCGCGGCTACTTTAGGCTGTCTAAGTGCCCTGCCGGTTGAGGCTGCAGCTTTGAGCGCCCTCAATACGGAGACCGTAAAATTTACGTCTAACACTCCCGAATCGGAGTTGATAGACCGTAATACGGCCAAAATCTCCTTTGGCAACACCACGATTTACATCGGCACTAATCAGGTTTCTGCGAATAATCAGGATCCGATTGTGACTAGTTTTACGAACGGGATCCGCGACTGGACCCAAAGTTATGACAGTACTCCCGTTGATGGGCGGGGCGTCGGTCTACTGTGGGATGAAGGTACCGAAAGTCTTTATGGAGTCTTTACCGCTGACGGAGGTTCCTCAGGTTTTGGAGCTGCCACTCAGGGCGGTTGGCTACAAGGCTATGGACAAGGCGGTGGTCCCGTGGCCAGCGTTTTGCTGAAGCTCAATCCCGAAAGCGGCGCTGTTGAAGCAGGGACGTATATACGCGCAACACTCAGCAGTGGGCGCACTAACACCGTCAGACCGACAGGTTTGGATTTTGTCAATGGCGAGGTGGTTTTCTTGGGCGACTCCTTCTTCGTGCCGCTAGACAAAAATGGCGTCCCTTTTGAGAATCGGGATGAAACGTTGGGCAGTCCCTTTGATTACCGGGTCGTGTTGACTGCTGACCTCTCGCAGGCCACGAGCGCCGAAGCCATTGGTTGGAATGGCGTCACCGCTTTCAGCCCCTTAACGACTGGCGGTGAAACGGCGGGTGCAGGCGACAGTGCGGGTAGCGCTGGCGGCAATGCGGGTGCAGGCGGCGCGACGGGTGGCAATGCGGGTGCAGGTGGCAGTGCGGGCAGCGCTGGCAATGCGGGGGCAGGCGGCGCGACGGGTAGCGCTGGCGGTAACGTCGATGCAACGCAAGACCCGGAAGAAGATAACGATCCTTCTACAGGCGATAACGGGACGCCGAATGAAGACGCGAATAATGGGGGCGTGATTGCAGACGACGTGAATGGTGGAGAAGAGGCTGCGTCGGTACCCGAACCTGGCATTTTGATCGGGCTGTGGACGGTGTTGACGGTTGGCTTATGGCAGCGATCGCGCTCAACGGCCTCCAAGTCTGCTTAAAAAGTCGCGTCCTAAGATCGGGCAGTACATTGACTGTGATCAGCCGTTCAATGCCCGCCCGCTCTGTTGATCGCCCATAGTCGGCAGCACAAGCCCGCACCGCCTGTTCAATAGCGCTTGCGGGCTTTCCAGATACTGCCGTAACGTAATCGGCATGGTGCTTCGGTACAGTATTATTAAAACCCCAATTTCTCAGCTAGCTAACGTACGAGAGTTGGCTTATCCCAGCAGTAGAAACCGGGTTTCTGTAACGGGGTTCTAGGGTTTGGCAGCGATCGCCCTTTTTTGCCCACACGCTTACCCTGGAAAAGAGTTGATCAACCCACCCTAACGCCTATAGATTGATCAATCGCCAACGTTGTCCACAGGAGAACGCGGTCTCAAGCCGTTTGCATCAAAGGGGATACGCCTTCGTTGGCCTCCACTGTTTGCCAAAAGTCGACAATCTCAGCAGCCGTGTCAGTAGGATGGGTGGCATAGAAAAAGTGCCGACCGCTGGGACACAGCCACAGGCGATCGCCCGACTTAAGCCACGGATGCCAGCTATGCAACTGCACCGGGTCAACAATGGGATCTGCTTGCCCCCCGCAGACTAGCAGCGGCACCGGCACCCCGCCCGGAAACAAACTAAACTGCCTCAGCGGCGAATGCAGTGACAGCGACTCAGTCAAATCTTTTTCCAGTAATTCCAGCAGTCCTTTGAGACTATGCTGGCGCTGGCGACCAAACAGGTCATAAACCATCTGCGTCAACAAGCGGGTGCGGCTACAAGGTAACAAGTTCAGCTGTGTATAGTAGTGAGCCTTCCAATCGACCGCCGGATTAACCCCCACCCCCAGCAGTGTCAACGACTTGACGCGATGGGGAAAGCGGCGCGCATAGAGCAGCCCCACCAAGCCACCAGTACTGTGGCCGACAAGGTGCAGCGGGCGATCGCGTCCTTTGAGATAGTCGTGCAGCAGCGTGATCGCCACATCAAGGGAACTTGCTTCATCCGGAGTTTGTGAATAGCCCCAGTGCGCCACTGTGTAATCATCACCGTGGAGCGGCCTGAGCAACTGATTTTCTAGGCGGCGAAAGCCGGGATTAACGCTGAGCCACAGCGCCTTTGGAGTCTCAGTGGGAAAATTGTTAGGGGTCATAAAGCCTCTTAAAGCAGCAATCAAAAAGCGTCAGGCTATAGCCAATCAGCGATCGACCGTAGCCTTGGGTCAACATCCGCTAAGTCATACAGCATGACTTCAGAGTTGCATCCGAGCGATGGCGGCATTGGCTCGGCAATGGTTTCGCTATGGCCTGTTTGAGTGCCGGAATACAACATTATTTTGCTCATTTTCAATCAATCCTCGGCATGTTGCGGTCTAAAGGAGGAGCGGTAGACGATCGCCGAGACTGCCTGTCTGGGCTTAATGACGGCATCTTTTGTCGACAAGACGGACAAAACCCATACACTCCATCCGGAGCGGCGTGCCGCAATAGGACATCAGCACAACAGAGACACTGCCTTGTCATTCGACTCGTATTTCAGAAACGATGAGGAAAGGGGGCACTGGCTTTTTCAGGTAGTCAGGTTGGATGGATGCCCCCCAAAACTTGTGGCTCAGCCGGTGGGCAAAATCACGCGGAGCGCTCGTCAAACCAGCGCATCCAAGCTGACTGACTCGCGCCGCCCCCGGCCTCAAAGGCGATCGCCAACAGCCACGCGATCGCCTCCTGCTCAATAGCCATAAATGTTGTCCACATTGCAATTAACCTTTCAGCGATGAACTCAAACAGGCACTTATTGACTCTACTTCTCAATAAGCTTCCAGCACTATAGATCAGAATTGTTCTCAATAGTGAAATATATATTTTTGTGTCGGCAAGGTCGATTGCCAGCCGCGATGGCGCTGCGATGATCTTGATCTGAATGCGATAGAGACGGAGGCCCTTGATGCCGGACTGACTGGGGCGTGGTACCCGCTGAGAAAACGTCGGCACCCATCAGCGCTGGATCGCTGAATCGCCTGATCGCCCAGGGGCTAAGGGCGGTCGGCTCATGTAATGCTAATGGCAACTGGTTTCATTAGGTAGAATGTGGGCGATCGCCCAGCCCCCACGGCAGCGCAGATCTGGAACCCATCCGGCTAAGGAATGAGGATCAAATAACATCCAAATGGTTAGGGCAGGCATCTTGCCTGCCTGGGGACAGCCGAGACGGCTATCCCAACTGATTCAATTCTCATTCCTAAGGCGCAACATTCTGTCCTGGGGAAGCTAACCCCAGAATTCACCTGGCGCATACCGGTGTCAGCCCAGTCGCCCACCCCCTAAACGCAAACTTTTGACGCGGCTTACTTCACGCTGACAAACCGCTCTTGAGCCACCGTGCGTAGGGCGTGCAGATCTTCCCGACGGCTGATGGAAAGCGGCACCGTTGATTTCACTTCGTGGATGATCAGTTCCGTATTCACGGGTTGCTTTTCATAAATCGCCCGATAGAGAGACGTAATGATCACCTGCTCGATTTCGGCCCCGCTAAAGCCATCCGTTGCCCGCACCAACTCCGCCAGTTCAAACCGGCGAGGATCTTGCCGTCGGCGGATCAGGTGAATTTGTAAAATGGCCGCCCGCTCCGTTTCGTCAGGCAGATCCACAAAGAAAATCTCGTCAAAGCGCCCCTTGCGCAATAGCTCTGGCGGAATGCGGGAAAGGTCGTTGGCCGTGGCGACCACAAAGACGTCCCCGGCTTTTTCCTGTAGCCAGGTGAGAAAGTAGCCAAACAGGCGGCGACTCAACCCGCCATCGGCGTCACTGTCAGACTGCCCCATACTTTTTTCAATTTCGTCAATCCACAAGATGGCGGGCGACATCGTTTCCGCCAGGGTGACCGCGCGACGAAAATTTTTCTCCGATTCGCCAATGAATTTGTCGTAAAGCCGTCCTGCATCCAGCTTGAGCAGCGGCATTTGCCACTCACGGGCGATGGTTTTTGCCGCTAGGGATTTGCCGCACCCCTGAATGCCCACAATGAGAATGCCGCGAGGGGCAGGCAGGTTAAAGGCTTTGGCCTGGGCACTGAAGCCGACTCGGGCGCGTTTGAGCCACTGTTTCAGGCCGTCAAAGCCGCCGAGTTGAGCCGGATTCATCTCGGGGGGAATGTAGTCTAGCAAGCCCTCTTCGTGCAGCACTTGCACTTTGCGCTGCAATACCCGTTTCACATCTTCTTCGGTGAGCTTGCCATCGTCCAAAGCGGCAAAGGCGATTACCTTGCGGGCTTGCTGTAGCGTCATGCCGCGCATGGCCTGCACCAGGTCGTTGATGCCCTCGGGCTTGATTTCGACACTGATGCGGCCCTTGAGCGATCGCACCACCTCGGAAATGGCCTGATACAGCTCGTCCGGCTCCGGTAACTTGAGGTCAAAGTACACCACATCTTGAGAAATGTCGGGCGGTAGCGTAATGCTGTGGCCGGTAATCACCAGGGTCGAGCGATTTTGCGAAAATTGCTGAATCACCTCTCGCAGTTGGCGTCTCACCACTTCGTCTGCCAGATGTGGCCCCAGATCTTTCATCCAGTAAATGGCCTGAAATTGCAGTTCCTCAATGTGCTTCAAGGCATCTACCGGCTCCGTGGTGTCTTCCAAAGGGGGCGGCTTTTGGGTGCCGGGCGGGGCGTATTCGTTAGTCCAGCGGTTGTGACAGTTGCCCTGCGATCGCGTGAGGCCCTGCGCCACACTCCATTCAAACACCGCCATTTGTAACTCGTTGATGGCGGTGTTGATCAGCGTCCGCACGCGCTCTTCCTCTACCGTTTCAATCACAATGGCGGAATGAAACGACATCACCAGGGTTTGAAATAGACTAACGCTGTTGGCAAAGGTCATAAATTGTGGGTTCAGAATACAGCTGAGAGATGAGGGGTTGGGGTTGGCAGCGCCGCGTCAGGAGTGGGGACTTTGTTGGCGAGCGGGTTCCTTAGATACAGCATTCCCGGACGCCGCAGCGGAGCAACTGGGCGCAACATTTAAGAAGGGGTGGAAAAGGGTGAACTGGGTGAGTTTACCGGCGGGGGATAAACGTGGATGAGCGACTAGCCCGGTAGCCCCCCCAGAAAAATACTGGACTACCGGGAGCGGGGGGCGGCCTAGACGGGAAGCCCCTCAATGGCCGTGATCGTTACCACCAGGTCGTTATAGTCAAAGTCGGAGGCATCTTCGAACTGCCAGACGTTGCCGTTGCGCCGGATGCGATCGCTGCCCAAGACCTCATCGTCGAGGGTCACTAAGTCAGCCGGGTTGCCATTCACCAGCAACGCTGGGGCGTAGTAGGTGCCGCCGGTGAGGGCGATCGTCTGCTGACCGATCACCGTGTTTTCGCCCGACAACACCGGCGTTGCTAGCCAGGTTTGCCGCACCGCATCCTCATAGCCCGCCGCTCCGGGCAAGATGCCGTTAACGGCTCCAAACGCATCCGTTTCATAAAACTGCAGCAAATTATCAAAGGCCGCTTCGCGCGCGATCGTTACATTGATCGCCAACTCGCCATCCACCCCCGTCAGATCGAGCACCTCCGTCGGGAACGACGGTTGCGGATTGGTTTCCTCAGTCGGCAAAGGTTGCTCTATCCCAGGCTGAGGTTGCTCAGGTTTAACGGGCGCGAGGGGGTCGGCTGTCGTCTCCAACTCATCCTGCGTAAAATCGGGCAAAATGTCTTCGGCAGAGTCGAGATTAGCGTTCCCCGTAAAGGTTAACGATGGCTGGTATTTGGTGATGTTGCCAGCAATGTCAGCGGTGATGATGCCCTCATGACCGGCGCGATTGAAAAACGGCACCAACCCATTTAATAAATTAGGCAAACCAAAATTGTTGTAGAAATCATCAATATGGGTAGGCACCCCAAAGTCATCGCCTTCTAAGGTGAAATAGTTGGCGGCCAGGGCCGAATTAAATACCGGAATTACAGCCCCATGTTTTTCGACTGGCCCAGCAAAATCGGGCAAATTAACTAAGAACGAATCGTGGGCCGTCTTGGCAAAATCATTGTCGCCCGCGATGCCGCCAAACGGATTGAATTCTTCCATGACCACTAATGCCAAAGAATCTTGGGCCACGGTGTTGAAGTCTTTGACAGTTTGCTTGGAGCCAGGCAGGATGGAATTGAGCAAACTTTCGCCCCGACCATCAATGTCATAGTTTTTGGCAAAAGCGGCGGGATCTAAAGCGACTAATTGCTTAATTGGGTCGTTGATAGCCCCATATAGGCGACCCACCTCGGCAGCGACTAAGGACCCTAAACTGTGGCCGATAACGGTGAGTTCGCTACCCGTAACATCAAATAAGGACTGTAACTGATCCGTAATGGTTTCGGCGACATGAGCGATCGCTTTAGCCGTGTTGTTAGGCAGAAACTGGAAATTAGGTAAATCCAACTGTGCTGTGAAGTCGAGTACATCACCGGGCAAATCAGCCAATTCTGACCAGTCTAAACCGAGGACGTGCTTGTCTGGATATTTGGTTTCAATGGTGGTGTATAAAGCTTCAAAGGTTTGATAATTCGATCTCCAGCCATGAATTAAAACAACGACATCACCATCGAATTGAGTGGTGGCAGAGTCGATATTTACGCCATCGGCATCGACTAACTTGGGGGGCGCAAACTGGCTGAGTAAGGCATCGAATCCGGTGGTATCGAAAATGGGGTCAACAATATTATCTTCAACTACATCGATGGCATCTTCAACGAAGTCTTTGACGGGATCAATGACGTTATCCCCAATGGTATCCACGGCATCTTCAACGAAATCTTTAGTCTGATCTACGGTGTCTTCAACGAAGTCTTTAGTTGTGTCGATTACGTCTTCGACCAGATCTTTGGTGTTATCTACTGTGTCTTCGGCAAAATCTTTGACGGGGTCGACGACTTTATCCTCGACAAAGTCTTTGACACCGTCAAAAACCTTTCCAATGCCACCGAAAATACTCATGAATGCTCTCCTGATTATGGGGCTGATGGGACTGAGGTATCTGGCGGATGCCTCACAATTCCGGAACCAATAGAGAAAACAATTCCTTTGAGAAAAAATCCGATCGCGAATGAGTGTTTGTCATCAACCGGCGTGGGTAGCGATGTCACGACGGTATTGTGATCACGCTCATATATTCTTCGCGATCGCAACCGTAATCACCCTGAGCGTGACCTAAAGATAGCTTGAATGCTTTTGCGGTACACCCGTAATTCTGAGGAGAGGGTTAACTTTGTGCGATCGCCCCAGATTCAGGAGCGGGATGTTGCCCATTGCCATTGTTAGACGACTCCAGGCGGTAGGTTTGGCGGGGAGCGCCAATGTCGATGCCGTTGGCTGCCAAGGCTTGCCGCACCCGCAGGCGAAACTCACGCCCCACCGCCCACTGTTGCGAGGGGGCCGTTTGAATCCAGATGGTGATGGTCATGCCCAGATGGGAGACGCTGTCGATGCCGAGCACATCAGGCGGAGCCAGCATTTTGGGCTGCCATTCCGATTCGTGGTAAAAACGCTGGGAGAGTTCTTTAAGCACCGTTAACGCTTTAGTCGGATCGGTTTGGTAGGCCACATCAATGCTGAAATTGACCCGCGACCAGCTCCGAGTCAGGTTTTTGACCTGATTGATGTTGCTGTTGGGAATGGTCACCAGTTCCCCGTCGGCACTGCGTAATTGGGTGACGCGCAAGTTTAGACCTTCTACCAAACCGGCAGCATCCCCCAGATCAACCACGTCGCCGATCGCATACTGGTCCTCCGCCAAAATCAAAAACCCATTCACCAAATCTTTGACCAAGTTTTGGGAACCAAAGGAAATCGCTAGACCAAAGATCCCCCCAATCGCCAGCACTGACCCCGTTGGTAGACCGATTATCTGCAATACCAAGAGCGCCCCCACACTGACAATCAAGATCGTTACCAACCCTTTAGCGGCCCCGGCGATCGTGGAAATGCGCAGTTGTCGTCGCTGGACATCGCCAAAGGTGAGCACGTCGCTAAAATCAAACCCTTCGCGCTCAGTGGTGAAGCGATCGATCAGTCGCCGCATCAGGCGAATGAGCAATCCGGCGACAAACCACACCCCCAATAGCTGAATGGGTTTGCCCACCACTCCATCGCTGTACTGCCCTAAATAAGGCAATTGCTTAGACAGCCAATAAATCCCGAGGTACCACATCAACACCACCAACCAAAACAACAGCCATTGCAGCAAACTAAGAAAGTTCAATCGGCGATCGAGACTCAAGACTTCGTCCAAGCCCTGCAAAAAGTAATCGCGTTGCTGCGCAACTTGAACTTGGGGCGGAGTCTCGGTAGCCCCCTGCTGAGGATCGTTCGGAAGGTCTGTCTTGGGCGGTTCACTGAGGTTTCTTTTCCGTTCGTTCAGCCGCCACTGATAGTGTTGAATCCAGTATTTGGCCGCCATTACCAAGACGGTGAGTATGATTAAGCCCAATAACACCATGGTCGCCCGAACGGCATTGCTCCCTATTTGTTCGGGCGAAAGTTGCTGGATCCCCGTGCGCACTTCCGCTGACAAAATTTCACTCCAGCGATCGCCCAATAGACGAATCGGCACGCCCTGATAGTCGGCGTCGCTCTGAGTCACCGTCACTAGTACCAACGGTTGGGGATAGTTTTCATCTCTCGTGATGATGACATTGACGTCATTGAGTTTGGCGAGGCCAACCGATAACGTCTCCAGATCCATCGGCGGCTGTCGCCGTTCAAAAGTTGCCCGCCGGATGCGCGCATTCACCTCTTCGGCTCGCCGCTCAGCGGCAGTGGGGGGAATGTTGTTAGCGGTACTGCGGTTATATACCGTCGGAGAAGCCACCTCAAACAGCTCATTGCCCGTAATGGGGGAAAGGACTGGAGCGACTTCAATGCTGCCCAGGCGCGTTACCTCCGACGGCAAATTTGACCCATCTGATGGCCCTAACGTTTCCGGTAGCGAAAATTGGGCATCGCTCTCCAGGGCCGTCATTAGCACTAACCCCCAGCTCAGTATCAGCACCCCCGCCAGGCGCATGAATCGCTGAGGCCATCGAGGCAGCAGGCTGACAGGTCTTGAATATTTCATGAACGCAAGCTCAATCGCTTCAGAGTTGATAAATGATGTTGGGGATCCCGTAGATGCTGGCTAATGCCCCGGCTATTTTACAAAAATCTGGTGGCAGGGTGGATGGGTCGGGAGGGGGAGTAAGTAGGGTAGGGGGGACAAATGGAGTAGTGGGCGAGGGCGGCAAATTATTACGGGACTTTACCAAACTGCCTCAATTTGCCGGGAGTGATGGTGCAGAGCCGCGTCAGTGCAGTAAAACTGAACGTGAATAGGCTGCAGGAGACCCAACCCATGAAAGTATGGAAACAGCTGAGCATCTACACCAGTGAGGGTAGTCGGTCGGGAACGCGGGCGCTGCACACGGCGGTGATTGCAACGGCTCTGGAGCAGGGGCTTTATAGCGCGATCGCAGTGAAGGCGATGGAAGGGTTTGGCCCTCAAATGGCGATTCCCACGGCGAACAAATTGGCCCTCGATTCCGACTTGCCCATTGAAGTGAGGATCATTGACGAACCCGATCGCATCAATGCCTTTCTGGCGGATCAAAAAGATGTGTTGGGCACCTGTGTTGTGGTGCTCCAAGATGTCGAGGTTTTCTGGGCTCCTCAGTCATAAAATTGTGCGGCTGTGGTGTCTGGGCGGGACCGTCCGGGGGCGATCGCCCTGTCGGCCCGACGACTTTGCCAGCTGGATACAAACACTGATCGCAAAGCAGTGCTCGACCAGTCACAACACGGTATGGTTGCTTTATCTTGTGAGACTGGTGATAGGGGGCAAGCGGAACGCTGCGATCGCCCCCATTGGTAAAGGAACCTTCAATGCTCGACCGCTTTTGGGAAGTCATTGGCTACGTCCTCGCCCTCAATACCGAAGCTTTTCGGATTGCGGCGGGCTTGCCTCAGGGGGAGCAGATCGCCCTCTTCATCGTGTTGCTGGCAGGACTATCGCTCGGCATTGGGCAAAGTGTCATCCTGTTTTTTAATCAGGTGCAGCCGTTGCGGTTCTGCATCAGCTTGCTCATCAATGCCCTACTCTACGTCGGGGGCTTTTTGGCGCTGGTGGGGGCGACGCGGCTCATTACCCTGATGCCAGGGTCGACAACTGTGCCTTTTAGCACGTTGGTCACGGTTTTAGGCATTGCCTATGCCCCGCTGCTGTTTAGCTTTTTTGGGGCGTTGCCCTATCTCGGCGTCCCGATTTTAAATGTGCTCTCCGTTTGGCACCTGCTGGCGATGGTCGTCGGGTTTGGGGCCGTGGCTAACCTGGGCATTTTTACCGCCTTTGGCTATGTGGGGTTTGGCTGGGTATTGCTGCAAATCATTGAGCGCACTATCGGTCGGCCCGTGGTGGAGCTAGCTCGGCGGCTGGCCAATACCGCTGCGGGGGTGGATCTGAAACGCGATCGCCGCGACCTGATCGAGCAGTTCCAAACCCGGTTTGACTCCCCCACCAGCGGCCTCAGCACCGAAGTGACGACCCGGTTAGACACCATCAAACAAGAGTGGCAAGCGAGCCCCCCGGTAAATTTCTCTGGGAGTGCGGGCACCCCCGCCCTGGCGACGGCGGGGTTGGGCGAAGCCATCACCACCGCAACAGCGCAACCCACCGTCACTAAAGGGGCTGAGCGCAGTTATGGGCCAGTCTTTAAAACCCTCGTAGGCTTGCTGCTGATGGGGGGGCTGACGCTGGTCGTACTGGCTTTTTTGCGCCCGATCCGGGGCTGGTGGTTTGGGTGGTTTGCCAACCTGCCGACCTTGGCCCAACTCGTGTTGAACCTCCTCTGGGTAGGCATCATCGCCATGGTGGTGGCAGGACTGATCGCCCCATTAGAAACCTTAGGCTGGTGGGCCGGTTGGTACGACGACGAAGTCAACACCCTGGAGCCAACGGACGCTCTGGCGGCCCCTGGAAAAAATCACTCGGAAATCCAACGGTACGTGGTGTACCTCGATGGTATTGGCATCTCCAGTTTCAAATATTTGCCCGATGTCGAAGAATTTTTGGATACCCTCGCGCCGCAACTACCGGAGGGGATGGTGCTGGTGCGGGGCATCATTCCCTACTCGGTGATGAATAAGCCGCTGGATGAAGACCGGACGCTGTCGTTTTTTTGGCGCTATGCGGACAAGCTGCGATTTGCGAATCCGGCCAGTTTGCTAGGGCTGATCGTCAACCTGCGCAATGTGCTGATGGTAGGGGTGTCAGCCGATCAGCGCTATGGTCCGCTCCATAACCGAGGCATCGCCCAAATTGTCTTTAACGGCTTGTTGAGACATGGGTATCAGGTAGACAATGGCACACCAGTGACCCTGATGGGCTATAGCGGTGGCAGCCAGATGGCCTGCGCCAGCGCCCCATTTCTGAAACGGGCGATCGCTGCGCCGATTGATGTGATCTCCTTAGGGGGGGTGTGCAGCGCCAACAATGACCTCCTCAAGCTGGAGCACCTGCATCATCTGGTGGGCGATCAGGACACCGTCGAGCCGATTGGCCCCATCATGTTTCCTGGTCGGTGGAAAGTGTTTCTGCTCTCCTTTTGGAACCGGGCCAAGCGGCTGGGCAAGATCACGATCCTGTCGATGGGGCCGGTGGGCCATAACGTGCCGGGCGGCATTCTGGATCCCAACATCATTCTGGCGGACGGGCGCAGTTCTTTACAGCAAACCATCGACACCATTAACGCCATCCTGACGGGGGAACTGCTCAGCGACCAAGCCCTAGCCCCCGCTAAGCCCAGTAACTACAGCCTGTATCGCGAATCCCCCTTGTGCCGGGTGGGGTACTTCCCGATTGCGCAGTCGCTTGATCCGGCGCTGTTTCACCCCGTGGGGCCGTGGGTGGGCCGACTGATTTTGCCGCCAAAGGAAGCGCGATCGCGGATCCGGGGGGCACTCATCGAGCTGCACCATGCGCCGCCGGAGTCCGCCCATCTGGTGGGCCAAACCCTGCCCCTGCGGTGGAGCCTCGAACAACCCGAAGTGCAGCGCCTGGTCAAAGCCGTCACACGGGATGTCCACTTCAGCGCCGACGCGGAATACAACAGCAAGTTTGGCGGCATTGTGCTGCCCGATCGCATCAACCACTGGCGACAGGTCAATCCCCTCGAATCGCTCGCAGCGGGACATCCGGTCGATGACATCACAGTAATGATGGGGGCGATCGACGTGCGTACCGATACCAACGGCGACCCGGCCCTCTATACCCACTACCAACCGGTAGAAGTGACCGGGCGCTACTATGCGCTGGTGCAGTTCATCGCCGCCGCTGGCCCGGAGCATTACCGGGTGCGCCATTTCAACCGCACAACGCGCCAGTTTGACGGTCCTGAGGCGGTTTTCAGTACGCCCGCAGTCCTCATGGCCAAAGACTATGGCAGCTATCCCTCCACCCTCCAGCAAATCGAACAGTCGCCCTGCAACGAACAGGGCTGGTATGTGTATGGTACGCAGGATGCAGCGGGAGAATTTGTCGTCCAGGGATTGATGCCGCGATCGCTGATGCGGTTGCAGCCCGATCGCGTCATTTTTGGCCCCAAGCAGACCTATCGCCACATTCGCAAGGAAACCTGGGCCGGTATTGTGGCGCAAAAGGGCCAGATTTCCTCAGTGCTGGGCACCCCGCGAGACAACGGTGCGCCGGCGGCGATCCAAGCGGCGGTGGCGGACTGGCAGGTGGGCGATCGCGCCCTGGTGCTGCATACCTACGGCGGCATTGGTGGGAAGCACAAGGAACCTGCTGCCGCAACCCCCATTTTCTTTGGGCACTTTGCCTTTGGCGTTGCCGAAGTGATGCGCGATCCGCTCGCCGAGGAGTTGCGGTTCGACATTCGCTACTACCAGGTTTACACCCAAAATACCGATGGGCTGGTGGCGGGCACCCTGCATTGGTCACGTTATCTGGGCCATCGGCAGCTCGGCTGGCTGGGCAATCGCCCCACCTGCGACATTTTGCTCAAGCTGCCCTGCTTTACCGATGATTACAACTTCCGGGGCGATCGCCGTTCTCCCTTGCGCCGCATGGAGGCGTTTCTCATGGCGATGACTGCTCGCTACCGCATCGGCGACGGCACCGGGGCCACCTATGTCGGCCCCGCCAACAATTGCTCTCAAGATTCTAACCAGGCGTTGTTTGCCGCCATTCAACAGATGGAAAAAACGGTCAACGAAAATGCGGCACAATTGCAGGAATGGAGTCAGGAAGATCCGGCGCAGGCTGCCCAATTTGCCGAACTGCTGCGCTTTGGCAGAGATCTGAAGCAAACCCTGCAACCCTTTGGCAAACCGCGCGCCGATTGGGAAACGAACGAATTTAACCTGGGCAGCACCCTCGAAGACAAACCGATCGAAAACCTGCTGACCGGCATCAGCAGTTGGCGCACCCTCTTGCCGCGCAAAGCCAGTGACACCGTCGCCCGCAAGTTTTTGGAATATGGGGCCGCCGCCTGGATTTTACGGACCAACCAGGTTGGGGGCTATGACCCCGACATCGAACCCATCGCGCCGATGACGTTGTAGTCAGGTCGACTGTCAGCAGGGATGGAAACGAGGTTGCTGTACCGGCTTCTGCTGGCTTCTGGCGGCTCAGAGCAGCGGCTCAGGCAGACCAGGGGGGCAGACATTTGGAAATTCATGGGGGGGATGGCCGAGTGGCGACATGGGCGATCGCCTTCCACGAGCGCAGCACTTCTGCCACTGACCAAGCCTGGGCAAATGCCCCACGCGGGGTAAAAGGGGCGTCCCCGTCAAAGATTTCGCTGAGGGTGCCGATGCAGCCGTCCCGCAGGTGATCGGCAAAGGGATCGAGCAAGGTGCGGGCCAGGGCGGGATTTTGGTAAACGCGCAGATGAGCCTGGATAAAGGGTCCGATGAGCCAACTCCAGACGGTGCCCTGGTGATAGCAACCGTCCCGCTCCAGGCAATCGCCGCCATAGTGGCCGCAATAATCGGGGTGAGCAGGCGAGAGCGATCGCAAACCGTAAGAGGTGAGCAGGTGCTGGGCGACAGTCTCGACCACGGCTCGCTGCTGGGGCGGCGTGAGCAGAGCGGGACCGGCAGCATCCAGCGTCGGCAGGGCGACGGCAAAAATTTGATTGGGTCGCAGCGCGGCGTCAGCCCCCATAGGTGTATCGAGCACATCTTGACAGTAACCCAGAGAGTCTGACCAAAATCGCTGAAAGCCCTGACGGGTCTGGGCGGCCAGCTCTCGATAGGGGGCTGTCGAAACGCCTAGCTGGTCAGCAAACTGCGCCATGATCAGCAGGGCGTTATACCAGAGGGCGTTGATTTCCACCGCTTTGCCGGTGCGGGGTGTCACCACCCAATCCCCCGCTTTGGCATCCATCCAGGTCAGTTGCCACTGACCATCCCCCGCGTAGAGCAGGCCATCCTCATCGAGGTGAATGCTGTAGCGCGTGCCCCGCTGATGCCAGTGGATGATGTCAGCCAGCACCGGGAACAGCGCTTTGAGCAGCGGGGCGTCATGGCTCACCGCGTAGTATTGCCGAATGGCTTCGAAATACCAGAGGGTGGCATCGACGGTGTTGTAAGCGGGGCGATCGCCCGCTTCGGGAAAAACATTGGGCAACATGCCCTGATCCACATAGTGGGCAAAAGTCTGGAGCATGGGGCGTGCGAGTTCGGGGCGGCCCGTGGCGATCGCCAACCCCGGCAACGCAATCATCGTGTCTCGCCCCCAATCCCCAAACCAGGGATAGCCCGCAATCACTGTTTTGCCGCTCACTTCCCGGGCCGTCGAGCGCGCAACCACAAACTGATCCGCCGCCAGTACCAGTTGTTCCAGCCAGGCTGGGGCCGATGACGTGGCCCGATGAGAAGCCTGCCAGCGATCGCGCAAGTGCTGTTCGTGGCGCTGCTGCCGGGCGATCGCCCCCGCGATCGGCACCCGTTCTGGCCACTCCGTCGTGGCGACCAGCGTGACCTGCTCACCCTCGCTGAGTTTGATCCCAAAGGTGCCGCCATGCAGATGATCATCGTGGGGATCAAGGCCGCGATATCGTTCCACCGCGAGGTCATAACCCCAATACCACTCGTGCTGAGGCGTGCAGGTGCCGCGATCGCTGATCACGTAAAACGGCGTTGTCTCCGCCCCCGCCGTCACCTGAATCCCCCCCTGAACGGGAACCGCTCCCCCCTCACCCAGAGAAAGGTTCCGTGACTCGATCGGCTCAATGTGCATCATCCAGTCGCGTCCGCTAGTGCTGTGGTGGTGTTTGCGGTGGTTGACCAGCGCCTTGAGCGAGAGATGAACGGGCGCAGTCGCCCGCTTGAGGTCGTAGCGAATATAGGTCGTGTTTGAGCCCTGCTCCATCCACACGCGCTTGGTCAGCAATCCGTCTCGCAAGGCGTAGTACCAGGTGGGAATGGTGCCCTCCAGGGCAAACCGTTCGAGGTGCAAATAACCGTGGGGCGTGACGCAGCCATCGGCCCAGCGATCGCAATACAACCGATAGGTTTGCCCACCGTACACCACGGTTTCATCCACTTTGGCGAGCAGTAAGGTGCGGTCGAGGGGCGGTTTGAGGGCTGCATTTAGCAGGCCGTGGTAATGGCGGGTCAAAGTGCCCGCGATCGTGCCGCAGGCATAGCCGCCGATGCCGTTGGTCACCAGCCATTCCCGGCGCTCAGCGAGAGCAAGTTGACCACAGATGTCGCGTCCAAATTGAATCACCATAGGACCCTAAAAACCGTTGAGTGATCGCCCTGTCAACAGTGCTTGATCTTAGGCAGTCCGATTGTGGTACCAGGCGGGCGACTCGACTCCTGCCATGCCTATCCGACGAGGAATCTGAATCCGAAAATGGGTACCCTGCCCGACCTGGCTACTCACTATAATCAAGCCTTCCATCATGCTCACCAGCGAGTGGGTGATCGCCAGCCCTAACCCCGTGCCTGAATATTTGCGCTGCACTGATTGGTCACATTGGCGAAAGGGCTCAAAGATCTTATGCAATTGCTCATTGGGAATGCCCACTCCCGTATCACGCACGATCAGTTCGATGCTGTTTTTTGCTAGCGCATTCACTTCAATCGAGACATAGCCCTGGTGGGTAAATTTGATGCCATTAGCGAGCAAATTGATCAAGATTTGCTTGAGCCTTTGGCGATCGTTATACACGATCTTTTCATCCAGATTAATGGTCGCAAAGAGATGTAGCCCCTTTTTCTCTGCCAACAATGACAGCTCAGCCAACGTCTCTTTAATCAGAACTTCTAAATCGAAATCGTAGGGAATCAGCTCCAGGCGATTGGCTTCCAAGGTTGACATATCCAAAATGTCGTCGACTAAATTGAGTAAATTTTCACCGTTGGAATAAATGCAGTTCGCCATCTTGAGCTGATAGTCATTGAGCGAGCCTTTGGTTTGACTTTTCAAAACTTGAGAAAAACCCATGATCGAGTTCAGCGGCGTTCTCAACTCGTGACTCATCGTGGCTAAAAACTCTGACTTGTGCTGGTTCGCTTCCAATAACTGCAAATTCTGCTGCTCAATTTGTCGGCGCTGGTCTGCCAACTCTTGATTTTGTTTCTTGAGTAAAATATTTGTTTGTCGGAGCTGAGCTTGTGCTGCCCGTACCCGTTGTTCTGCCCGGTAAGCATTCATCGCATGGCGAATTAAACTACTTAAGCTTTCAGGAGAGAGGCGAGATTTTGCCAGATAATCCGTGGCCCCGGCCTTCATTAACTCTACCGCCGTGTGTTCATCGCCTTGCCCCGTGAGCACGATGATGGGTAAATTTTCGCCCTCGTAGCGCAATTGCTTAATGAAGGCTAACCCATCAGTATCGGGCAGCCGAAAATCCAAAAAGACACAATCAAAACATTCTTCAGACAAGAGACTTTTAGCGCTCGCGGCGGTATTACTTTCCACCACCGTTGCCGACAAAGAGGTTTTCGCCAGTAATCGCCGAATCGCCATGCGATCGACCGCATCGTCGTCGATGACTAATATGTGTAAAGGCTTATTCATCCCTTTTTGGAAAACCAGCGGTGTTTGATGAGAAATCATCATAATTAAGGCATTTCGCAAAGTGTCCAGTATCGATTGAGGGCTGCCATGACTTCCGCAAAGCTCGAAAACGTAACGGGCTTCAAAATATATCCGGCAACATTCAATTTGTAAGCTTCGATGCGGTCCTGGTCTTCATCTGAAGTGGTCAGCACGACAACGGGTGTCGGGGCCAAAGCCGCATCTTTGCGAAGCTCTTGTAAAAATTCAATCCCGTTCATCTTGGGCATATTGATATCAAGGAGGATAATGCGGCGGGTGTCGGGAACGTTATCGCCATCGGCATTTTGGCCGCGCAGCATGGCTAACCCTTCTAAACCGTTGCCAGCCACAAAGAGAGGATTGGTAATCCGATTTCGCTGGAAGGCACGTTTGACGTTCATGACATCGACCTCGTCATCCTCTACCAGCAAAATATTGACTACTCTTTCCTCCACTGCACTCCCCCTTAAGGCTTCAATTCACCAAACTGTTTTTTGAAATTGCCGTCATACCTGAACTTTATTTTACTGACCTAGTATTCTTTTGCCGTCATTCCTTAGTCAGAGGGTGTCATTGATCACGCCCTGTAAAGGGTTGCACTTTCCGTAAATACCGATAAACACGGCAGTCATCGTGCCCAGGTAAAGCGAAAGGTCGTGCCTTCACCTGGGGTTGATTCCAGGGTGATGGTGCCGCCCTCCGATTCGACGATTTTTTTGACGATCGCCAGACCAATGCCGGTGCTTTCCAATTCATCACGGGCTTTTAAGGTCTGAAAGATGGAGAACACTTTTTGGTGGTACTGCGCTTCGATGCCGGGGCCATCGTCTTTGACCGCGAACTCAATGTAGGTATCGTGGTCGATCGCGGTGATTGCAATCTTGCCGTCGTCCCGGTCGTGATGCTTGATGGCGTTGCTGATGAGGTTCGAAAAGACCTGGTTGAGGGCAGAACGATGGGTTTTTAGGTGGGGCACCGACTCTGGGAGGGCGATCGCGAAACCCGCAGGCGGCGAGAGCAGGTCAATAATTTCGGTCAGCATCTCCCGCACGTCGACCAAGCCGACCTGTCTTTCGCGCCGCCCCACCCGCGAATATTCCAGCAGGCCGTTGATCAGGGCTTCCATCCGATGCACGCGATTGCGCAGCAGGGTAAGTTGGTGGCGGTTTTCTTCGGGGAGGTCGGTGCCGAGGTCTTCTTCGATCCATTCGGAGAGGTTGGCGATCGCCCGTAGCGGCGCTTTGAGGTCGTGGGAGGCGACATAGGCAAACTGATCCAGCTCCGCGTTGCGACTTTTGAGCACCGCATTGGTCACCGCCAATAAGCTGTTCACTTGCTCTAGCTCATCCGCCCGCTTCCGCAATTCGGCGGTGGCTTGCTTGAGCCGACGAATGTCTTCGATCACCGCAATGAGGGCGACGATGTTGCCCTGCTCATCGGTTTCGGGCGACATCGTCACCATGGTCCAGAGGGAGGTGCCGTCTTTGTGGAGATACCGCTGCTCAAAGCGGTAAGCTGCGATCTGTCCCGCCACTAATTGCTGATATTGGCTGTCGCTTTGATCGGGATGGGCCGGATCGACAAATTGCTGCGAGGGTTGCCCAATCAGCTCTTCGGCGTCATATCCCAGCAGCGAGCAAAGGGTGCCGTTGACCTGTAGCCAGTGCCCCTGGGGCGAGAGTCGGGCCATGCCGACGGCGGCTTGCTCAAAAACTACTCGAAATCGGGCCTCGCTGGCTGCCAGGTCTAGCGTCGCCTGCTTGGTCTCCGTGGTTTCTTGGATAACGCCGATCATGCGGCAAGGGCGGCCATCGGTGTAGATAAACCGTCCCTGCACTAAGACCCAATGCACACTCCGGTCAGGCCAGAGAATGCGGTACTCTTCTGCAAAAATCTCTTGGTGGGTTTGGGCCTGGGCGATCGCGGCTTTGACCCGCTCGCGATCGCCGGGGTGAATGCGCTCCATCCAGCGATCGTAGCTGGCCTCCACCGTGCCCGGCTCAAACCCTAAAATACTCTCGGCTTTGGGCGACCAGTACTGGGTTTGATGTGCCAAATCCCAATCCCAGGTGCCCATTTGCGCGGCGCTCAGGGCGATGTTTAAGCGTTCAGCGGTGTCTTGCTGATTTTCTAAGGCGGCTTCTAGTTCGGCGCGAGTGGCCTGATCTCGGGACATGATCTACGATTTTCCTGTTTAGACTGGCGGCGGCAGAGCACTAAGACCCGCAACCGGACCCTGTACCTCGGGGTAAGGTATTCGCTGAGACGAGTCAACTGTTTTGAAGGCTAGGCGAAGGCCTCCCCAACTGTGGACAGTGCCGCGATCGCCGCTCCACCGTCAAGTCTGGGGACTATCGATTGCTGCACCCATTGGTTAGCCCCCCCGTTGCCCTACCCATAACCCCTGAAGCTTGATCTTTTCGTCGCCGCGCTTCCACTAATCAGACAGTCATGGAGGAATCTCTCCACACAGTAGTTGACAGCCTCCTGCCCAGACCTAGACCAGAGATGGATTTTGCGCTCCCATAGCTTCTACCCATTGGGGTATGCACATTCCCCCCGTTTCATGGATAGTGAGTGCCATTACGGGTCGACGCGAATCGAGTCACAGGCCGTCGTCGACCTTTGTATTAAGGAATTCCAACATGTCAGCTATCCGAATTGTTTTGATCGAAGACCATAATCTGACGCGCATGGGGCTGAAAACGGCATTTAATCAGCAGCCTGGTTTTGAGTTGGTCGGCGAAGCCTCCAGTGGTCAAGCGGGACTGTCGCTACTTTTATCCCACCGACCGGATATTGCGGTGGTCGATATCGGCTTGCCCGACATTGACGGCATTGAGGTCGTGCGTCGCTTTCGGGAACAATTGCAACAAGAAACTGAAGGGGAGATTCCCACTAAGATTTTGATGTTGACCATGCACGATAGCGAAGAAGCGGTGATGGCTGCCTTTGCGGCGGGGGCGGATGCTTACTGTATGAAGCAGACCGAGTTGCCCGAGTTGATAAATGCCGTGCGCGAAACGTCTCAGGGGAATGCCTGGATTGATCCGGCGATCGCCAGTATCATCTTGCAGCAGATGCGCCAACAGCCGGTGGCGGCAGGCAGCGTCGACTCGACGGTGGCGATCCAGGGGCTCAAGCCGGAAGATACTCAGGTGCTGGAGAGTTATCCCCTTACGGGTCGCGAACTTGAGATCCTGGAACTCATTGTCAGCGGTTGCAGCAATGCCGAAATTGCTGAGCAGTCATACATCACCGTCGGCACTGTCAAAACCCACGTCCGCAATATCCTCAATAAGCTGGGGGTGGACGATCGCACCAAGGCTGCCGTGCGCGCCCTTCGCGCCGGACTGGTGCAGTAAGCCAGCGGCATGGGGAATTCCAAATGCGGGATGCAGAAAGTCTGTCATCAGGGCCGGATGTCCGCTGAAGGTGCCTGACAACCGCGTGCGCTGAAAACATTAAACATTGGAGGTTCTGTTGTTGCCGATGGTGGCTGCCGGGAATGCCAGCGATCGCTTAACCGGGCTCCCTGGGGCGAACCATCTGCGCCGGACGGACCTGCTGGTCAAATTCTGCGCCGGTGAGGAAACCGAGTTGCAGACAGGCGGCCCGCAAGGTCAGGTTTTCGGCGTAGGCCGTTTTGGCCACTTGGGCGGCTTGGTCGTAGCCGATCACCGGATTCAGCGCCGTCACCAACATGAGAGAATTTTCCAAAAACTGTTGGATTTGCTCGCGATTGGGCACTAGCCCCACGACCAGATAATCGGTGAAGGTGCGGCAGGCGTCGGTGAGCAGCCGGATGGAATGTAGCAGATTGTGCATCATCAACGGCTTGAAGACATTTAGCTCAAAGTTGCCCTGGCTGGCGGCAAAGGCGATCGCCGCATCATTCCCCATCACCTGCACACACACCATCGTCATCGCCTCGCACTGGGTCGGATTCACCTTCCCCGGCATGATAGAAGAACCGGGTTCATTGGCGGGTAGTTGCAGTTCCCCCAGACCACATCGCGGCCCCGACCCCAGCCAGCGCAGGTCGTTGGCAATTTTCATCAGCGCCGCTGCCAGGGTTTTGAGGGTGCCGCTAGTGGCCGCGATCGCGTCATGGGCCGCCAGCGCCGCAAACTTGTTGGGCGCAGTCACAAAAGGCAGTTGGGTCGATCGCGCAATTTCGGCGGCCACCGTTTCCGCAAAATCCGGGTGGGTATTCAACCCCGTGCCGACGGCAGTGCCCCCCAGCGCTAGCTCATACAGTTCCGGCAGGCTCGCTGCAAGCCGCTGTAGCCCCTTGTCCAACTGCGTGACGTAACCCGAAAATTCCTGGCCCAAGGTCAGCGGTACCGCATCCATCAGGTGGGTGCGGCCAATTTTGATAATGTCGTCAAACGCCACTGCCTTGTCGGCTAGCGCCTGGCGCAACCGCTGCACTGACGGCAACAGGTCATGCACGATGCGCTCTACCGCTGCGATGTGCATCGCCGTGGGAAAGGTATCGTTCGACGACTGCCCGCAGTTCACATGGTCGTTGGGGTGAATGGGATCTTTGCTGCCCAATTTGCCCCCCGCTAGCTCAATGGCGCGGTTGGCAATCACTTCATTGGCATTCATATTCGTCTGGGTGCCGCTGCCCGTCTGCCACACCCGCAGCGGAAAGTGATCATCCAGCTCGCCCGTAATCACCTCATCCGCCGCCTGCACAATCAGCTCCGCCTCTGCCGCCGCCAGCTTACCCAACTTGCGATTGGTCACCGCCGCCGCCCGTTTCAGCACGCCAAACGCCCGAATCAACTCCCGTGGCATCCCGTCATCGCCAATGTCGAAATGGTGCAGCGATCGCTGGGTCTGCGCCCCCCAATAGCGATCGCTCGGTACCGCGATCGGCCCCATACTGTCAGTTTCAATCCGCGTGTTCATTCGCTGGTTGGTGTGGAATCATGATTTCTGACAATAGCAAATGAAGTCAGAATGCAGAAGTCAGAAAGTAAGCCCTAGATGAATGGTTAGGAATGAGGATCAAATAACATCCAAATTGTTAGGGCAGGCATCTTGCCTGCCTGGGGACAGCCGAGACGGCTATCCCAACTTATTCAATTCTCATTCCTTAACAAGGGCATAAGGCTTTTGTGAAAGAAGAAATTCAGGGTCACATTGGGAAGTAAAGCAGTACTCGTAATTTGGATTTTGAGAATGATGAATGGGGGTGGCTGGAGCTTTGAGTGTCGCGATTCTCATCAGAGATAGAACTTTCAAGTTCGCGGTTCAAATTGTTAAGTTATGTACCCATCTCCATGAAAGATCAGGCGGGGAGCATCCCACTTTTGCGAATCGCCCTCATCCCCCAGCTCCTTCTCCCAATTCTGGGAGAAGGGGTGCAAGACTTCAAAGTCCCTCTCCCTTTCTTGAATGCCCCTTGGGCTATAGCTTGGGAGAGAGATTTAGGGTGAGGGCAACAGCGTCAAATACACACTTAGGAATGGGAATTTAATTCAGTGTGGACAGCCGTCTCGGCTGTCCAAGAGCAGGCAAGATGCCTGCCCGACAAAACTTGGATTTTATAAAATCCTGATTCCTTACAAAACTGGGATGCACTCTATCGTTACGGCTGACGTCATGGATTAATGACATTTTTAGGGGGTCTGTCTCGGAGCATTTCGCGATGGGATACAAAAATGGTCCACATAGTCCATGCAGAGAATCAAGTTTGTAATAAATCTAAAAATGCGTTGAGCGACACAATGCTCTACAGGTAAACCCATTATTTTGTAAACAGCAGGTAATTCGCGATCGCCATGGTGAAGGTTTCTTCGATCGCATCAGGGTCGCTCTGATCGTCCGATTTGGAAGAGCTTTCCGGTACAGTGATACGCTAAAGAAAATGTTTGGGCAGGCCGACACTCACCCGTTTCCCGGTCATTCAAGCGAATGGGGTCGGGTTTTATGCGCCTGTCCTAACAGACAGATTCTCGGAGTCACATAGTCAGCACATGTACAATCCAAGCGTAAGTGGCGGCAACGCCACCTCTGTAGCGGGAAGTCGCTTATATAGATACGAAGTCAAGGGACTGCGGCAAAACGCTGAAACCGACAAGATGGAACCGCCCATTCGCAAGAGTGGCAGTGTCTTCATTACCGTCCCTTACAACCGGATGAATCAAGAGATGCAGCGCATTACCCGCATGGGCGGAGAAATTGTGAGCATCACCCCGATCAACGACGACACCAATGGTCAGAGCGCGCCTGCAGCGACCGCACAGCAAGACAATGGTAAGTCTATGACTCAAGCGACGCCCAAGGCCAAGAAGAAGGACGTTCCCGTCAACCTTTACAAACCCAAAGATCCCTTCATCGCGAAGGTGGTTTCTAATGAACCCCTCGTGCAAGACGGCGGTTCTGGTATTGTTCAGCACATCAAAATTGACCTCTCTGGTGGTGACTACTACTACGTCGAAGGTCAGAGTGCTGGCATCATTCCAGACGGTATCGACGATAAAGGGAAGCCTCACAAATTACGTCTCTATTCCATTGCGTCCACTCGCCATGGCGACGACATGGACGATAAGACGGTTTCCCTCTGCGTGAGACAGTTGGAATATCAGGATCCTGAGTCGGGCAAAACAATCTACGGAACCTGCTCTTCTTTCCTGTGCAATATCGAGCCGGGGGCTGAGGTTAAGGTCACTGGTCCCGTCGGTAAAGAAATGCTATTGCCTGACGACGAAGATGCCAAGGTCATCATGTTGGCAACGGGGACTGGCATTGCGCCTTTCCGAGCTTACCTGTGGCGCATGTTTAAGGATGAAGAGCGGCAGGCCAACCCCGAATATCAGTTCAAGGGCAAGGCCTGGTTGATCTTTGGCGTGCCTTACACCGCCAACATTCTGTACAAAGAAGAGTTGGAAGAACTGCAAGCCAAGTATCCTGACAACTTTGAATTGACCTATGCCATCAGCCGTGAACAAAAGAACGCGGAAGGCGGCAAGATGTACATCCAGAATCGGGTGGCGGAAAACGCAGCGCGGATCTGGGAAATGATTCAAGACCCGAAGACCCACACCTACATGTGTGGTCTGAAAGGGATGGAAGACGGCATTGACGCCGCCATGTCGACCGAAGCCGAGAAGCACGGGGTCAATTGGGATGACTTCCGCAAGCAAATGAAGAAAGAGCACCGCTGGCACGTAGAGACCTACTAAAGCCAGCTTGGCGAGGCTGTCTGGCGCAGCTTCGGAGGCCAATCAGGTCGTTTTCATGGTTACTCCAACCGGAGGGGTTTTTGACCTCTCCGGTTTTTGTTCGCAACGGCATCCCCTACCATTGAGAGAGGCTTTCAAAAAAGGGATCAGCAAACGGTGACGGTAAAAATCGGTCTGTTGGGGTTAGGCACGGTGGGCACGGGTACAGCAAAGATCTTGTTGGACCCCGCTGAGCGGCATCCTCTCGTTAAAGCGTTGGAAATTTATCAGGTGGGGGTGCGATCGCTCGACAAACCCCGCGACATTGAGATTCCCCCAGAACGTTTGACCACTGACCTGGAGGCGATCGTCACTGACCCCGATGTGGATGTGGTAGTCGAGCTGATTGGGGGGCTGGAACCGGCGCGATCGCTCATTCTCAAAGCCATTCACCAGGGCAAGCATGTAGTCACTGCTAACAAAGCCGTGATTGCCCGCTATGGCGACGAAATCTTTACTGCCGCGAACGAAGCGGGCGTCTATGTGCTGCTGGAAGCGGCGGTCGGGGGCGGCATTCCCGTCATTCAGCCCTTAAAACAGGCTCTGGGGGTGAACCGCATCCACGCGGTCACGGGCATTGTGAACGGCACCACCAACTATATCCTCACGCGGATGCAGGCAGAGGGGGGCGATTTTGAGGCCATTCTCGCCGATGCGCAAAAGCTGGGCTATGCCGAAGCGGACCCCACCGCCGATGTCGATGGGATGGATGCCGCCGACAAAATCGCCATTTTGGCATCGTTGGCCTTTGGGGGCCGCATCAAACTGTCCGATGTGTTTTGTGAGGGCATTCGCCACGTCAGCGCTGCCGACATTGCCTATGCCGAACGCCTGGGATTTGTGATTAAGCTGCTGGCGATCGCCCGCCGTGACACCTGCCCCGTTTCCAACGAGGCCCTGGATCAGCTCCAATTGCGGGTGCATCCGACGCTGGTGCCCAAGCATCATCCCCTCGCTAGCGTCAACGATGTGTACAACGCCATTTTGGTCGAGGGCGACCCCATTGGGCAGGTGATGTTTTTTGGCCCTGGGGCCGGGGCGGGACCAACTGCCAGCGCCGTGGTCTCAGACATTTTGAATATTGCGGCGACGCTGCAATCTCAGAGTGTCGCCGCCCAAGCCGAACCCCAAAATCCGCTACTGGCCTGTACTCACCAGCACTACTGCAAGGTCAGCCCGATGGCAGACATCGTCAGTCGCTTTTATGTGCGGCTGTGGGCTCAAGATCAGCCCGGCGTGATTGGCCGTGTCGGCACCTGCTTTGGCAACCACGAGGTCAGCATCGAATCGGTGGTGCAAATTGACGTGCATGGCGACATCGCTGAGGTGGTGGTGGTCACCCATGAGGTCAAGGAAAGCAATTTTCAGGCGGCCCTAAATGAGCTGCGGGAGTTTGCGAATATTCAGAGTGTGCCCAGTGTGTTGCGGGTGCTTTAAGGGTAGGAGGGTGGCAGGGTAGGAGCGTGGCAGGGTGGCAGGGTTTCCTTACAGACTGAGTGGTCGGGAGTTGTGGGCCTGGCGATCGCGATCGGTGGCGGAGGCGGAGGCGCACCAAATCGACCCGGCGGAGGTGGACTGGCTCTTGCGGGGGCTGTGTCAGGTGGATGGGTTAGCGCTGCGGTTAGGCACCCTGGAGCAACTGGCCGTGGTGCCGTCTCAGGTCACGCTGTCAGCGTTAGAGGCCCTTTGGGCGCAGCGGGTGGGCGATCGCGTGCCCATTCAACAGTTGGTGGGACAGACTCCGTGGCGCGATTTGACCTTACGGGTGTCGCCAGCGGTGCTCATTCCCCGTCCCGAGACCGAGTTGATCATCGATATTGTGGTGGCTCAGGTGGCGCAAAGTGCCCAGGCGGCATCCTTGCGGCGGGGCCCGTGGGTTGATTTGGGCACTGGTAGTGGGGCGATCGCGCTGGCCTTGGCTCGCGCCTTACCCCAGACCGAAATTTTGGCCGTAGATGTGAGTGCGGCGGCCCTGGCGATCGCCCAGCAAAATGCCGTGGCGAATGGCGGCGGCGATCGCGTCCAATTCTTCCAGGGGTCCTGGTTTGAGCCCCTGGACCGCTGGCGGGGTCAGCTAGCCGGTATGGTGTCGAATCCGCCCTACATTCCTAGCGTGATCGTGCCGACCCTGGCCCCGGAGGTCGCCCGTCACGAGCCGCATCTCGCCCTGGATGGTGGCGATGACGGCCTGGAGGCAGTGCGTCACTTGGCGCAGGCCGCCCCCGACTATCTGCAATCGGGGGGCCTCTGGCTGGTCGAGCACATGGAGGGCCAAGCCCCAGCCATCATGGCGTTGTTAGCCGCAACGAACGCCTTTGAAGCGATTCAGGCGCTGCCCGATTTAACGGGCCGCGATCGCTTCGTCTGCGCCACCAGACGATGATCGCCACCCACCCAGCCACCCAAGCCCGCCGAGCAGACTTCGCCAACACACTCATCCACCACTCAAAATCCGTGCGGCTGAGGACATCCACCAGGCGATCGGTCATCCCGCATCATCACGATCTTGCAAAAACTCGAACACCGCTGCCTGAATCGTTGCTAGCGGTAAGGTTTCACCCATGGCCAACTCTTGAAATGTCAGCACACCCGCATTTAGCATAAGCGGTTGTCTCTAGCTTGCTCAGTCAGGTTGATTAACCTCATCCTATCGGCATTATTCGGCTACCCAGCCCCCCGCTCACTCTTCAAGAAGTCCCAACTGTCGCTTCAACGCCTCCAGCAGCCCAATTGCGCCTTCTCCTTGGGGGCCGCTTTTGCGCCAAAAGCTGCGAAGAATGCCACGATATTGATAGAACAGGCACTTAGGCCAGGTTCAGCAATCTAGAGCATTGATTGAGAGCCTATAGCTAGACAACTTTAGGAGTGAGGCTAATGAGCAGTGAAACCGTCAACTTAAGCATTCCGTTCGATTTCTTGCTACAGGCCATTGCTCAGCTTGATTCGACCGAGAAAGAACGCCTCTGGGAATTTCTGGATGAAGATCTCCATGGTGATGGCGAAGACGAGGTGGCGGACCCGCAGGAAGAAGCAGAAGTTGCTCAAGTCTATCGGGAATATGAGGCCGGAGATTACCTGACTTTAGATGAGTACGTTGCTCAGCGGGCCGATCGCTTGTTATGACCTACTTGCTGATCATTCCTAAAAGCGTTCAGAAGCAGCTCGACAAACTGCCTAATGATGTTCTTAAGCGAGTGATCAAAAAGCTCAAAACCTTGTCGACAGCCCCCCTTCCCGGCGGCGCAATCAAATTAAAAGGACAAGCAAACGAATACAGAATCCGAGTGGGTGATGACCGCATCCGCTACAAAATCGATGATGACCAGCAGCGCATCATCATCAGTCGATGCCAGTATCGCAAGGATGTCTACAAGTAGTATCGCGATGTTGAGTAGGGAGTTTAGGCGTTTAAGCGATCGCAGTTGCTCAACTACCCAGCTACCCTCACACCCTCTCACTTAAATCAGTTTCAACTGTTCCCTCAACGCTACTGCAACCCACATTACGGCCAGTTTCCAGTTTGTAGAGGAGAGCAGCAGTCAAAGGTAGAATTGTAGGCTTCGGTCTGTAAGAATGTCGCTACTGAAGGTGTCCAAATCTAACTACAAGGGTTATGTGTCACGCTCGCCACGCGAACTGCAACCGGGTTACAGCTATCACGTCCTAGAATTCAAAGTTAAAAATTCAAAATTCAAAATGAGTGACCTGCCACCTCAGCCGATTACTGAGCGGAGTTTGAATTTGCTGTCCGCATTGTGAAGCTGTGCCAGGCGGTAGAAGCTAAATCAGCAGTGAGTCGAGCAATCATTAACCAATTGGTGCGATCGGGGACATCGGTAGGGGCTAATGTCGAGGAATCGCAAGCGGGGCAAAGCCGAGCCGATTTTGTCCATAAACTCGAAATCGCGCTCAAAGAGCTGCGGGAAACCAGATACTGGCTCAGGCTGTTGGTTGCGGCTCAACTCGTGCCGGAGGCCAAACTCCAAGCGCTCATCAATGAATCTGAGGAACTTCTGAAAATACTGGCCAAAATTGTCGTAAACACCAAAAGCAATGCCCCGAAATAGTAGCCACTGCTTACATTCTCCTCAGATATCTTGTCCTGATTTTTGAATTTACTATTTTGAATTTTGCATTACTCCGGGTGCCAGGTAACGGATCGCCGAAACACCACTTTTTCCGTGTGGAGGCGGTCTGAGAAGACTGTTTTAGATCGGGCTGAAGCGCTTACATGCTACAGTTTACAAGTCTCTGTGCGAGAGAAGAAAACACCAGTGAGTGGCGGAGCCCCAACAACAACCCCCCCAAAGCCACCAGCCCCGGAAATTCTCCGGTGGGGGAAAAACGGGGATCGGCTTTAAGCTCTTTGTAGTCCAGGTATCGAGTAGCTCCGGCGTCCTGCCATCCCACCTTAACGCAGAAGGTATCCCAATTTTTGCCTGTGGTCATCGGGCTATTGCATTCCTGCCAAATTTGTTTTTGCACACTAAAGCCAAACTTGCCGTTGCTGTATTTCACCCACAGGCTGTCGATCGCTTTCAGGTCTTCACAGGGGAAAGTCTCCAGGTCTTCGCGATCAAACCACTGTCCCTCTTCCTTCCCGACAGTGGTGATCATCAGGCGATAAGTTTCTTTGTCCGCGTCGCGCCACTGTTGCGCCTGCAGCAGTTCCTCTAGCTTGGCATAGCGTGAGGTTTGGATCTGGGGTTTCAGCGCTTCGAGTTCAGCCGCTAAGTCATCATCAAGGGTGCGCTGGGTTTCCTGCCAGCAGGCATAAGCGAGGTCAATGGCCTGTTGACGTAGGGCTTCTTTGATCAGCGTCGTGGGATTAGGAATTTGAGCGGCGTATAGCAAAATCGTTTGTCGCCACCAAGCGCGGTCATCGTTTTCGGTGCCTGCATTGGCATTTTGCAAGTGGGGATATAGCAGCGACTCTTGCTGCAAGTCTTTGATCTGCGCTGCCGCCAAAAACTCTTGAAAGCTCAAATGGGCAAACTCACAGCCCTCTAACCCTTGCCGCACGATTAATTCACTCACATCAATGATCTGATCGATGAACGTTGCTGCCGACAAGGGGTGTCCCTGTTGTTGTAAAACGGTCGCCGTTAGTGTCACCAAGTCCGCCTCCGCAATCAGCCGCAGGGGAGTTTGCATCATTTCCAGCGCGACAAATTGCAGCACTTTTTGGCGATCAGCAGGCGTTAGGGGCAATTCCACGTCTCGTGCTTCCGGGCGTTTGCGCAGTTGCAAGGTGACGATGTCTTGATATAGTTCGGCCCGTTGGCGAGGCAGTTCTACGCTGGGGTTACTGCGGTGATAGGTCGCCAACAAATTCAGCAACAGCGGATTTTTGGCCAGATCAGCGAGTTCGGGGCGCTGAGGATTGTGAATTTGGTTCAGCAGGTTTTGAGCATTGCGCTTCGCTTCGCGTTCCACTTCGGGCGAGTCCAGACCGCCACGGGCGAGCCGTTCTTGGCTGGCATACCACTGATTCACAAATTTGGCCTGCTGCTGGGGATTAAAGGGCCGTACCCAAATTTTGGTGCGCAGCGGCTCAGTAAAGCTTTCGGTATAGGCTTTGGGGCGCGACGCCAGAATAAACACGGAGCGATCAAATCGTCGCATTTGCCGATGGATCCAGCGACTCAGAGGGTGGCGCTCCGCTTCGGGAATTTCGTCAAACCCGTCAAACATGACGAGAGCTTTGCCTTGGGTCAGCAAGTCTTGCGCCCAGTTCTGCGGCAGGTTGTTGAGCTTGGGGTTTAGTTCGGCCAGGCTCTTGACGTGGTGCTGCATTACCAGTTCGGGCAGGCTGGGGGGTGAGTCACTGGCAAATACTTGGCGGTAGGCTCGCAATGGCAGCAACATCGGCACCCAAAAGGGTACGTCATAGTCTCGATGCTGCTGGGAACCAAATACGTAGGCCAAATGCTTAAGCAGGGTGGTTTTGCCAAAGCCGCCCCAGGCGACGATCGCTAGTTGGCGATAGGTGGGTTCTCGCTGGGCGTGTTTGAGTAAGTCCCAGATATACAGTTCGGGCCGTTCGCCAGTCGCCTCTAGTCGCCGCAGCTGCAATTTTGGGAAGCCAGGGGCGATCGCTCCCGCATCCAATTCCAGTGGCACAAAGACCGAATGCAGCATGGGAATGAAGGTGCGATCGCGAGCCCCCATGCCCTCTGGCTTATAGTCACGACAGTCTAGCGCTTGACAGAGCAGGTAGGCATCTTCGGCCTTGATCGCTTTGGCTAACAACTGCTGTAAGTTTTCGTCGATGGCGGTTTCGAGGGTGTGCCCGACTCCCGCCAGCCGTCGCTGATTGCCCTGATGAATCGGTTCCAGCAGCTTAGCCGCATAGGAAAAGCAAAAGCCAATGAGGGTGGAGGCGATCGCAGTCGCCACATCATCCTGTATTAACCAAGCCCACAATCCATAAAGACCGCCAATGCTCACGCCGCCTGGTTTGAGCACTTTGATCAAAAGCTCAGCAAGTTGGTTGTTCAATTCAGGCGGCGGGTTGGTGGGTTGATTCATCGCATTGTCTGGGCAACATTTCACCCATGATATTGCGATCGCAGAAAGCCGCTAGGAAAGAGAAACTTTGATAGCCTTGTCGTATACAAACGACAGACGGAGCATGGAGAATAGGCCAAAGGTTTTAAGAACCTACACAACTGATGATGGCAAGACTCCATTTAAGACCTGGATTTCTAGCTTCAAAGACAAACGCATCAGAGCCCGCATTTTGCAAAGACTTGACCGATTGCGACTGGGAAATTTTGGGGATTGCAAAAGTGTGGGGGCGGGCGTGTATGAGCTGAGGATGCAGTTCGGGGCAGGATACCGCATTTATTTCGGCATCGCTGACTCGGAATTAGTCATTCGGAATTAGTCATTTTGTTGTGTGGAGGGGATAAGCGCTCTCAAAATCAGGATATTCAACTCGCTCATCAATATTGGAAAGCGTATCAAAAAGACCATGCCGACTGAAAACTACCAGGACTTTTTAATTCAAGAGCTGCAAGATACTGAAGTGGCTGCCGAATATCTCTCCGCCGCGATCGCCAGTGGCGTGACGGATGAGTTCCTCGTCGCGCTGCGAAACGTGGCAGATGCCCACGGTGGCATTGGTGCACTGTCAGAAATCACCGCCTTAAATCGGCAAAATCTGTATCGGATGCTGTCTGAGGACGGCAATCCGACCCTGGCGAATCTCCTCGCCGTCTTAAACACTATGGGCTTGACACTGACGGTTAAGCCAGTGGACCAAGACGTTGCTTGAGACGTGACAACCCCTGGTTTCTCGGTTGGCTAGCGCAGGTAACTGGTTTTGTCGCCGAGCAGAAACCGGGGGGCTAAAGTGGTGGCGGCTGTTCCTTTGGCCTGACACCAACGGGGACTTGCGAACCGATCCAAACGTCACAGCTACTGACCGGGCTCGCGATCGATTGGGGAGAGCAAGCGTTAGAGCGATCGGCCACCGAGACGAACACCGCCGCCGCGAATGGGTTGATGAGTCAGTGGCGATCGCCCCGCGTCTAAAGCACTACTACCATCAGTCTCCCTAAGAGCTGAGCCACCGCCGCCGCCATGCGCCCGTGGACTGCAAGGACGAAACCGCTTGCGCCTGGGCGCGACGCTGGTGAATCGCCGCCGCCAGATCGCCCAGCGTCGGATCGCGGTAGGGCACAGCGGCGCGGGTTTCTAGGTGTTCAAGCTCTTGGGGGGAAAGGGGCGGCAGGGTCGAGTCAGTCCAACTCGCGAGGGTGCTGGGCCAGCGCCGACCGGGGGCCGCGAGGGAGCCGAGGTGGAGTCCCGCCAGTTTCAGGGCAGTGCGAACGGCGGCGGCGCAGGAGTAGGTGGCGAGAATGCCTTGCGGGTGCAGGCATTGAGCGACAAGACCGAGAAATTCCACCGTCCACAATTGGGGACAGCGGGGCGGCGAAAACGGATCGAGGAAGATTACGTCCGCCTGAAAACCAGATTTCACCAGGGTTTGAATTTGCTGGCGAGCATCGCCGATCAGCAAGTCAGCGGTCAGATGGGTGCGGTTGGGATAGAACGGTGGGGCCGCTAGCACACCCCCCTCATCCCCCAACCCCTTCTCCCAAAACTGGGAGAAGGGGGGCCGGAGCGAGTCTCTCGCCCCAGATTGGGAGAAGGGGGGCCGGAGCAAGTCTCTCGCTCCGGATTGGGAGGGCTGGGGCAAGTCCCTCTCCCAGTTTTGGGAGAGGGATTTAGGGTGAGGGCCGGGATGTCCGCCAACCACCCGATGATGCGTGGCGATCGCCGCCAATGCCGCCTGCACGGGAGTCGGCCAGTCCTGGAGCAGTCCCTGAGCGATCGCCGCCCTCGGCACCGACGCATCCAGCTCCAGCCCTACCAGGTGAATGGGGGTCTCCGGCTGCACTGCCCAGATCCCTTCCAGCGCCGCTGCCGTGTTGTAGCCCAGCCCGTAACACACATCGAGCAGGGTGATGCCCCCTTGTTGTTGCGATCGTTCCACCAGCTTCGTCGCCTGTACATAGGTGCTGCGGGCTTCTTCATAGGCACCGCTACGGCTGTGAAACCACTCACCGAAGGTCTCCGAAAAAAATGTGTCGCTGCCGTCGGCGGTGGGTGCGATGGGGAAATGCCCGGTTTCCATAGGGATCTTTAGCAAAACCAAAAAGACTGATAAAAGATCCTAACGCCTCATTTCTGTTGAATGCGGCACAATGAAAGAAGTTAAGAAACATAAATGTTGCCAAACTCTTGTGAGAAGGAGGGCTCGATGGTCGCAGCCGCACCACAGATTCAAAATCGCCTGACGATGCAGGTGGAAGCTAATATCGCTCCCGACACCACGGTGATGCGATCGCTGGACTGGGATCGCGATCGCTTCGACATTGAGTTTGGCCTGCAAAACGGTACGACTTACAACTCCTTCCTCATTCGCGGCGAAAAGACCGCCCTGGTCGACACCTCCCACGCCAAGTTTCGCGAACTGTATTTGGAGACGCTGAAAGGCCAAATCGACCCTGCTGAAATTGACTACATCGTCATCAGCCACACGGAACCGGATCACAGCGGTTTGGTGAAGGACGTGCTGGAACTCGCTCCCAATGCCACAGTGGTGGGGGCAAAAGTCGCCCTGGCCTTCCTTGATGACTTAGTACATCAGCCCTTTGAGCGGATGCAAGTTAAAAATGGCGACCAGCTCGATCTGGGCAATGGTCACGTGCTGGAATTCGTTAACGCGCCGAACCTGCACTGGCCCGACACCATCTTTACCTACGACCACCAGAGCCAGGTACTCTTTACCTGCGATGCCTTTGGCCTGCACTATTGCAGCGACGACCTCTACGACGAAGACTTGGCGGCGATTTCCCCCGATTTTCGCTTTTACTACGAGTGCTTGATGGCTCCCAACGCGCGATCGGTGCTGTCGGCCATGAAGCGCATGGACAATCTGCCCGAAATCACCACCGTCGCGACGGGGCACGGTCCCCTGCTGCGCCACAACGTTGCTGAACTGACCGATCGCTATCGCCGCTGGAGTCAGGAAAAGAGTCAGTCTGAGACGATGGTGGCGGTGTTTTACATGTCGGACTACGGCTATAGCGATCGCCTCTCCCAAGCGATCGCTCGCGGCATTACTAAAACCGGCGTCGCCGTCGAAATGATGGACCTCCGCGCCGCCGACCCCCAAGAGGTGAACGAACTGGTGAGTCGGGCGCGCGGCATCGTCATTGGCATGCCCCCGGCGTCTGGCACGAAGCAGGCGCAGGCGGCGCTGGGCACAATTTTGGCGACCATTAACGACAAGCAAGCGATTGGTCTGTTTGAGTCCTATGGGGGCGACGATGAGCCGATTGATACGCTATCAACGCGCCTCCAAGATTTAGAACTCCGCAGCCCCTTTGCCCCGATTCGCATTAAGGATACGCCCGACGAAGCGGTTTATCAGCTCTGCGATGAAGCGGGCACTGACATGGGCCAGCTCCTTTCCCAAGAGAAAAAGCTGAAAAAGCTGAAGACCCTCAATGCGGATATGGAAAAAGCGCTGGGCCGCATCAGCAGCGGCCTCTATATTATTACGGCGCAAAAGGGCGATGTCTCCAGCGCCATGTTGGCATCCTGGGTGTCGCAGGCCAGCTTCCAGCCTCTGGGCTTTACCGTAGCGGTGGCGAAAGACCGGGCGATCGAGTCCTTGATGCAGATGGGTGACACCTTTGTGCTGAACATTTTGGAAGAGGGCAACTACGCTACCCTGATGAAGCACTTCCTGAAGCGGTTTCCGCCGGGGGGCGATCGCTTCGCGGGCATCCGCACCCGACCGGCGCAAAACGGCTCGCCGATCCTGGGCGATGCGCTGGCCTATCTGGAATGCACCGTCGCCAGCCGCATGGAAGTCAGCGACCACTGGCTGGTCTACTGCACCGTCGAGGACGGTAAAGTGTCTGACCCCGAGGGCATGACCGCCGTTCATCACCGCAAAGTCGGGACGTATTATTAAAGCGATCGGCGGAGCAGCCAGATCGCGGTGATGTCGGTGGCTGAGCGGCTGAGTCAGTCGCCTGCAGCCCTAAATCAGTGACCTGAAGCGATCGCGGTATCGCACCTATACACCTGAGCCAAACCTGCTGGTGCCGGACAATAAACAAGCCGCCCTGACATCAGGGCGGCTTAGCAGTGTTGAGCTAGGGGGAGCGTAATTTAGTCTTCGTACACGCGACACTCATCAGCTTCGGGGTTGGCGTCACAGTACTCTTCTAGAGAAGACTTTTTGAGGCCACCTTCCTGACGCTGATGAGAAGCTTCTGCTTGCAGTTCCTCGACTGCATCCCAAGCAGCAGCACACTCGGCGGAGTTAGCGCCAGAAGTATCACAGGCATCCCGTGCGCCCTTCAATTCTTCTTGAATTCTGTCTTGGATGTTGTTGTTGCTCATAAGAACCCTATTGATTAGACCGTTCTCAGTTTTGGTGACTGTGCTTTCTAGATGCGTTGTCAACCCCAGAAAACATTCTCAGCTAGTGTAACGCTTTGCTCTGGTCAGAACGGTGTAAACCATGGCAAACGTTTACACAGAGCATGAGATAGCCGAAACCTTGCAATCTTCCTTGATTAAGGAATGATTTCATTATTTACACTTTAAAGATTATTACTGACACCCGTGCAAATCGTAGGGCGAAGATCCTCACCTCTAGTTCGGTTTTTGACCACCGGCAATTCACCCTACGTAGAGTAGTTTCCTCGGATCGCCATCAGCATCCCTCGGCAAGGAGATTTACCAACCCCGGCAAAGCCACAGCGACCAAGCTTTCAGGCATTGCCAGTTGCCAAACAACAGTGATTCCCGCAACGGGACCCATTGATGTCACCCATCTCTCGCGGCAACATCCACCCTTACACCCTGCCACCCAAGCCCTCCGGGCAGGCTTCGCCAACACACCCTGCCACCCGGCTCCACCCCCCTCCCGGTCACCCGCCACTGCAACAACCGCCCAAATTTAGCTTAGGCTGAAAGCAGGTCGTGCTGGGTTTAACTTGTCTTCTGTCGTTAGCAGATGAGTGCGCTGACAGCTTGTTGGTCAGCGATCGCCCCTTATCAGTCCAACCCTGTCGCGGGGAGGGCCGGAGCACGGCTGCCGATGTGTAGTGCCCATCAAGGGGGGGACCCATGCCTGAAACCAGTCCATCAATGCAGTGGGTGAGTGCCCTGTCCACGAAGGCTTCGCTGGAGGCTGCCGTGCAAGATATTGCCGTCCAGATTAAGGCCCAGCTGCGGCAGCCGCCCGATTTGGGTCTGGTCTTTATCTCAGCCGCCTATGCCAGCGAATTTGCCCGCTTGCTGCCGCTGCTCCACGAGGCGCTGCCCCTGCCCTGTCTGATTGGCTGTAGCGGCGGCGGCATCATCGGCACGCCCCCCGAGAACCCCGCCAAAGAAATCGAACAACAACCGGCCCTAAGTCTTTGCGTCGCTTCGTTGCCGGGGGTGACGGTCAAGCCCTTTTTGTTGCAAGAAGACGATCTGCCCGATTTAGATAGTCCGCCGGATGCTTGGGTAGAAACAATCGGCGTTACCCCGGCTGATCAGCCGAGTTTTATTTTGCTGGCTGATCCGTTCACCGCTGGCATTACGGAACTGTTGCAGGGACTTGATTTTGCTTATCCGGGTGCGGTCAAAGTCGGGGGCTTAGCGAGTGCGAGTTCATTTCAGCGCAACAGTGGGCTGTTTTTTAACGATACGTTGCAAACCGAGGGCGTCGTTGGGGTCGCTCTGTCCGGCAATGTCGTGATGGAAACGATTGTGGCTCAAGGCTGTCGGCCCATTGGGCGGCCTTTTCGCATTGCGGCGGGGGAACGCAATATTTTGCTGGAGCTAGAAGAATGTGATGAGTTTGGGGGAGAAACTCAAACCCCCGTCGAAGCTCTGCAAGCTATTTTGCAAGATCTGGATGAGGCCGATCGCGAACTGGCCCAAGATTCCCTCCACGTGGGTATTGCCCAGGATGGCTTTAAGGAAAACCTGCAACCTGGGGACTTTTTGATCCGCAATTTGTTGGGGGTCGACCCCCGACTGGGGGCATTGGCGATCGGCGATCGCATTCGTGTGGGTCAGCGCATTCAGTTCCATTTGCGCGATGCTCGCACCTCTGCCGATGATTTAGAGACCCTCCTGATTCGCTACCGCAGCGAGCACAAACTTGACGACACCGCTCCTGTGGGGGCCTTGATGTTTTCTTGCCTGGGGCGGGGCGAAGGGCTTTACGAAAAGCCCAATTTTGATGCCCATTTGTTTCAAGAGTTCTTGGGCGATTTGCCGCTAAGTGGCTTTTTCTGTGGTGGTGAAATTGGGCCAGTGGGCGGCACGACCTTTTTACATGGCTACACGTCAGTCTTTGGCATTTGCCGTCCGGCGCATACCTGATCCTCCACTACGCGACCTTATCAGCGGCGATCGCGGGCACTTTGACGCGATCGCTCGGACTCTTTGGCCTTTGGCCTGCAGCTTAACGCCGCCTGCCGCATTCGCAAAGCGGCACAATGCCTTGGCAAAGCGGCAGACTACGGCGAGAAGGTCAGGATTAGGGGGGGGACGTTGCGATCGCCCCGCGTAATGCAGTAAATAACCAGCATCTAGTGTGTGGTGAGAGCGTGCCGACAATCGGAGTGGTGAATCAAAAAGGCGGTTGTGCCAAAAGCACAACGGCGGTGCATCTGGCTTACTGGCTACAGACCCAGGGCCATAAGGTTTGCGTGATCGATGCCGATGCTCAGCGATCGTCGTCCATCTGGCTCAAGGGATTGCTGGAGGTCAAGATTCCCTACCAGGTGATCCAGTCGCCGCAGGAGCTGCGCCGCCAAGTCCCGGCGGTGGCGGCGGCCTATGCCTACTGCATCGTGGATGGTCCGGCGGGGTTGTCGGAAGCGACCAAGGCGATCCTCTTTGGGGCTGATCTGGCGATTATTCCCTGTCAGCCTACGGGGGTGGATTTACGCAGCGCCGCTGATGCCATCCGCCTCGCCTGGAAAATTCGCAAAGCCCGGCAGGGGCTGCCTGCCGCGCAGGTGTTGCTGGCTCGGGCGGTAAAAGGCACGCGGCTCAAAGACGAAGCCCTGGCAATCTTAAAGAAAGCGAAGGTGCCAACCTTCGAAACGGTGATTCATCAGCGGCAGGTGATTGCCGATACCTTTGGGCAACGAGCGACGGTGTTTGACCTGGCGGGACGCTCCGCCATCGAAGCTTCAGCGGAATTTGAGCAATTGGGCAAAGAAGTGATCGCGGGACTCAAGGAAACTAAGGTGTAGCAATGTGAGACGCGATCGCGGGACTTGGCCATCCAGCAACCTGGGGAAGCGGTGTTGATCAAGCGTTTTGTCGCCGCAGGAGAGTTGGCGACTGATGACGGCGGGGCGCAGTTGCCGCTCAGCGAGATGATTGGTGGCGTCCACTTCGGAATAGTCCAGAAAGGTCAGCAAATGGTCTTGCTGCTTAAGCAACCGCTGTCGAATCTTTTCCGCTTGCCGTCCCTGGAGGGTGTCTGGCGATCAAGACTGAGCCAGCAGTTGAGCAAAGTGAGCAAAGCGGGTTTCCAGGCAATCGCGCTGCGCTGTTGTGGAGCGGCATCCCCATCGGGAGCCAGTCGCTTGAGCACCAGCGCCTTGTGCAATCGGGTGCGCAGTTCGAGTCAGAGGAATGACCACCGAACACAGACGCTAAAAACACGCACTATTGCCCTGTAGGCTTGAGGGAGCGGCGGCAGCGGGGGCTGACGGAACGCTAAGGAATGAGGTGTTAGGGCAGGCATCTTGCCTGCCTTGGGACAGCCGAGACGGCGATCCCAACTGATGCAATTCTCATTCCTAAACAGATTCCCCCTCCCCAGAGACCGTTGGGCCGCAGTGGGGGCATCCGCCGCCCCTGCATCCATGTCCCCTGATGTCTAAAAGCGAAAAAGCCGATGAACATCCGAAAAACGATGGTACTATTGAAAGGTTGTCAAGTTTTTAGCAGTCATGGCGGTTCCTAAGAAGAAAACCTCAAAGGGGAAACGGGATCAGCGCAAAGCGCATTGGAAGCGTACGGCAGCGCTGCAAGCTCAAAAGGCTCTTTCTCAAGGCAAGTCGGTACTTACAGGTCGTTCCAAAGGATTTGTCTATCCGACCGATGATGAGGAAGACGACGAAGAGTAAAGTCTACGGACCCTCAAAGTATGATCACGCTGCAATAAGACAGGATGGGGCGATCGCTTCATCCTGTTAGTTGTTTATAGCCCCTGATCGGCTAGCGTAATAGCGGCAGCAGATCGTGGGGGGCGCTATCGCGAGAACGTATCGACCGGCGAACTTCGATGGGCCACCACTTTGACACCATAAAGTTCCTCGAACCACAGCTTTTTGTCTTCCAGGTTCCAAACTTCTGAGGCGCAGTCATCCTGGGGAGAGGCTTGGCAAATGTCCAGGTGCAGGGTCTTGTTGGTGCCATTAAAGTAGTATTTCACCGAGGCCACTGCCCCAATGCCCCGGCGATCGAGCGCCACGGCAATGCGCAACATCGCACTGAGTTCATTCACCAGATTGCGCTGATGCTTGGCCGATAAATTGCGGTAATTGTCGTGCTTCTTTTTGGGTAGACTTTTGCGATGATAGCGGGCAACGTTGGCGATGATTTCAATCTCGGCCTCGGTATAGCCCAGCAATTCGCCATTGCGAATTAAGTAATAAGAGTGCTTGTGATGGCTAGAGTGGCTGATATAGTGCCCCGCGTTATGCAAAATCGCTGCTGCCCACAGCAGCTCTCGCTCGGGATGGTCCCAGTTATGGAGGTGCCCTTTGGTCGCATCAAATAGGTCGAGGACGAAATCGGCCACCCGCTCTCTCGCGGCTTGGGGCACGTGATACTTGTCGGCGGCGGCCCGCACACTCCGTTCGCGCACGGACTGTTGAAACTGCATGCGATCCTCGATCAAGCCCCGGTTGAGCATCCAGTCGACCACGACCCCTTCCCGCAGAGCGCGCTCGCAAATGGTCAGGCTTGCGACCCCCAACATGGCCATCGTTTCTTGCAAAATGACGGCCCCAGCGACGATAATTTCTGCCCGTCGAGCCGACATTTCTGGCAAATCCAGACGCTCTTCCAGATTGAGTTGACGCAGCTTTTCCGTCCAGGATTGCAATTCCTGTAGCGAGAACTGAAAACCGTTTAGCGGTTCGGGGACAAAGCCCAGGCGATCTTGAGCGATGAGGGCGGCCAAACATTCAATAGTGCCGGAAGTGCCCACCAGTTTGAGCACTTCCCCTGATTGCAGATGGCGTTTCAGATCTTCGACCGCTGGTTCCATGCGACCCCGGACGTAGGCGGTGAGGTAGGTAAATTCTTCATCTGTGATGGGATCGGTCGTAACGAAACGCGCAGTGAGGCGTACTGCCCCTACTTTAGTGCTACTCAAAAACCGATGGGGTTCTCCCGTGCCCAACAGTAACTCAGTTGAGCCGCCGCCGATGTCGACAATGGCGTGGGGCTGGTTGTGAAACTCCATGCCCGACAGGACGCCCAGATAAATCCGGCGGGCTTCCTCGGTCCCGGAAATCAGGTTCACCGAGAGGCCGACTTCTTGCTGCACGCGATCCAGAAACTCTTGACCGTTGTTAGCCTCGCGCACTGCACTGGTGGCGACCGCGACAATATCTTCGGCTCGTAGGCTTTCGGCGAGGGCGCGGCAGCGTTTTAGGGCCTTGATCCCCCGCTCCATGGCGTCTTCTGAGAGGTTGCCATCTTCCGAAAAGTCCCCCAAGCGCACCGTTTCTTTTTCCCGGTCAATGATCGTGAAGGCGGGCAGGGACGACTTGATTTTGACTACCACCATGTGAATCGAGTTAGTTCCGACGTCGATCGCCGCTAGGAGGCGATCGCGCTGCAACTCCGGGTCTTGATGCTGGTAAGGATAGGGCACTGTCGCTCGCGGGGTAACGGGAATCGTATCAACCATAACCAAGTTAAGGGTACTGTTTCACATCTTACGGGGGAACCTACGGTGATCCGAAGATCTCTTAAACCACTCTCCACGGTCACTTCATAAAACCGCCTCAGGAATTTACCAACGCCTCAATTTCGTCAGCTCGGTTGGGCAGGGCGGCGGTGAGCACTTCGCTACCCGTAGGGGTAATTAACACATCATCTTCAATGCGAATACCGCGCACATCTTGGCAGTGAGCTAGTCGCTCCCAATCCACCAGGGTCGCATAGCGATCGCGGCGCTGAGGATCTTGCAAAATGCCTGGCACCTGATAGAAGCCGGGCTCGATCGTGACCACCATGCCCGCCTGCAACGGTCGATCCAGCCGGAGAAAGGCCAACCCAAAGCGATCGCTGCGGGTGCGTCCCGAAGCATACCCAGCGAGATCACCCAAATCTTCCATATCGTGGACATCCAGCCCCAGCAAGTGGCCGATCCCGTGGGGAAAAAACAGGGCATGGGCGTCCTGTTCTACCAGAGACTCCGGGTTTCCCCGCAAAATGCCGAGATCAACCAAGCCTTCGGCGAGTACTTGGCTCGCTAACCGATGCAGATCGCGATATTCCACACCGGGGCGAGCCGCTGCGATGCACGCATCATGGGCCGCTAGCACGATGTCATAGAGGTCGCGCTGGGTTGCCGAAAAAGTGCCTGATACCGGCCAGGTGCGGGTGATATCGGAGGCCCAGCCGCTCGGCGCTTCCGCCCCGACATCCGCTAGCAGCAAGTCGCCCGCCTGCAAAGCGTGGTGGTAGTGCTCGTTGTGCAGCACTTCCCCGTGCACCGTGACAATACTGTTGTAAGCGGTCGTCATGCCTTGAGCGAGGATCACCGCTTCCATTGCCGCCCGAACGGTAGCCTCGGTGTTGCCGGACTGGGTGGCGGCCATGCCTGCTCGGTGAGCCTGCACCGAGACTTGGGCGGCGCAGCGGATTTCGGCGATCGCTGCCGCATCGTGGGTCAATCGTAGCTGCACCAAGGCTTCCGCCAGGGCGCGATCCTGAGCCGGGTTCACCGTGCCCCGCCCGGTCAGTTGCGCGGCAGCGGTCTCGGTATCCTGCACCGCGATCGTCGCCACCCCTTCCACATAGTCATCTAATTCATTAAGGGGATAGGCCGCATCGGCTCCGATTTGGGCCGCGATCGCCGCCCGCGACGGTGACGGGCCATGCCACAATGCCGCTGCCGGGGTCGACTCATCCATAAATAAGGTCAGCCGCGACCCATCTAAACGAATTGCCGCCTGCCTCAGCGGCAACCCCGCCAAATAGAGGAAGTGACTATTCGCCCGAAACGGATAGGTATTCGCCGGAAAGTTTCGCGCCGTCGCCTGCCCCGACCACAACACCACCGGAAAGTGGATCAGTGCTGCCAACCTTTCACGACGGGCTCGCAGCGTGTCAGCCAAAGTAGGGGAAGGGGCGATCGCAGTCATAGACCCAAAACTAGCCTGATTGATTCTAATGAAAGGGTAAAAGATTGCCGAAGTCTTCGCACAAGACTTCATCTTTTCTTACCGTCAAATCGAGTTTGCCGCATCGACCAAAAGTTCCAGGGGTTGGGCGGGGAAATAACATTTCGGTGGTTGGGTCAGTCCCGTGTCAGGAGTCGATACTTTTGATAGCGAGGGTGTTGCCAGAGTCGAAATTTCACTCACTCCACCGACTCCACTCCCTCCATCAGCTCCAGGCAGAAATAGTACACTTTTACTAATTTTGTGCTAGAATACGCCCGTGGATTTCCAAATGAGGTGGTCTATGGCGTCTTTGGTTTTGCGTCCAGGGGTAACGGTCCGGTTAAAAAAGCAGCCTGACCATGTGCCCGATTTTGTGGTGATGGCCTGTGAAAGCGATCGCGCCTGGATTCGTCAACCGGAGTGGCCTCAGCACATCCAATTGTGTGTGCGCGTAACCCAGCTCGCGGTGCCCTATGCCCAAGTGTCATAGCCATTTCCAGATGTGTGCCAGCACGCCAGACGACAGCGGGGCTCCCTGCTAGGATGGCCAAGGAAAATCCACGGGTATTTATGATTTCTGCTGATACTGCCGAAGCCCAGATTTTGGAGTTGGTTGTGCCGCTGGATTCGCGGCGCGACTGCGAATCCGTGAGTCTGCTGGATGCGCCCGGTCGCATCCTATCGGAGTCCGTACTCAGTCCCACTGACTTTCCGCACTGGGATAACTCCGCGATGGATGGTTATGCCGTGCGCTCCGACGACATTCGTCAGGCCACGGCGGATGCCCCAGTGGAGTTGTTGGTGATCGAAGAAATTCCGGCAGGACAGCCTCCCCAGCAAACCCTTGAGCCAGGGCAAGCCGCTCGCATTTTTACCGGCGCAATGCTCCCCCCCGGAGCCGACACGGTAGTCATGCAGGAAGACACGCAACGCCAGGGCGATCGCGTGCAAATTTTCTCAGCCGGACACCCTCGGGCTTTCATTCGCGAACGGGGCAGTTATCAGCGGGCGGGCGAACGGGTGTTGTCAGTGGGGAGCGTCGTGACGCCGACAGAAGTGGCGATTCTCGCGGCGGTGCAGCGGACCCAGGTGGAGGTTTATCGTCGCCCCCGGATTGCCATCCTTTCTACGGGGAATGAGCTAGTGTCGCCGGAGGAGACTTTACAACTAGGGCAGATTGTTGACTCTAACCAATTTGCGATCGCGGCCCTGGTGCAGCAGATGGGGGCGATTCCCCTGTGTCAGGGCATTGTGCCCGACCAGCCGGAGGCGCTTAAACAGGCCATCAGCACCGCGATCGCCGAGGCCGATATGGTGCTGTCCTCGGGGGGCGTATCGGTGGGCGACTACGATTATGTGGATCAAATTTTGAGCGATTTGGGCGCGACCCTGCACCTCCGCTCGGTCGCGGTCAAGCCGGGCAAACCCCTGACCGTGGCGACCGTCAAGAACTCATCAGCACCGCTGCTGTATTTTGGCTTACCCGGCAATCCCGTTTCAGCCCTGGTGAGTTTCTGGCGATTTGTCGCCCCCGCAATGCGCAAACTCTCGGGCCGCAGCGACCATTGGCCTGCGCCATTTTTGGTGGCGCGATCGCGTCACGACCTCAAAGCGGGGGGCAAACGTGAAACCTACCTGTGGGGGCAGTTGCACATCACGCCGACCGGCCTGGAATTTAGCTTGTCTCAGGGCAGCCACAGTTCTGGCAACTTGATTAACATGGCGGGGACTCAAGGTCTGGCCGTGGTTCCCATTGGCGTCACCGAAATTGCCGCCGGTTCAACGGTGCGGGTGCTCTGGGTGGGTGCCGACTTTCAATAGGGATGGGCCAAGATGAGCAGCGATATGTGCGCTAGGCGGGGGGCATCAGCGATGGAGGAGAGAGTGGTGGAACCATGCCATGCGCAATCGCCGGTCAGTACATTTTTTGCCTGAAAATTAAGTTATCCATACCCTCGCCACCCTTTGTAGACAACAGTGCTCAGAATGGAGGGAAGTGGCGATCGCTGTTTTCACGACGCTGCCATGGTGTTTCCTTGTTGAGTGATGTCCATGCAACAGCCTCCCTTTCACAACTCCAATCGTGAGCCGTTGCCCGATGCCAACGACGTCGAGGCCCAGTTTCGCCGCTCCGATGCCCATTGGCAGCAGGATGAGCCCGCTGTTGAACTATCGGCTGAGAATCGCACTCGTCTGGAAGCCGACAAGCGATGGATGCGCAACTTGATTATCGGCTTACTGCTGGCTGGCCTCGCGATCGGCGGGCTGCTCGCCATCGGCTTAGTTTGGGGGCTAAACCGTCTGAACATGATTGACCCGCCGACCACTAACCCCACGGAGTCGGTTGAGTGAGGGCGATCGCAGGGCCGACCCCAAAATGACTGCGGACGACTGTGGTTAAGTGGGTGGACATCAATAAACGATGTTGTAGGGGGCTGTTGGACGAAGCCTTAACGCACCATTCCCCAGGGATTGGATGCGTTACGCTGGCGCTAACACATTCTACAAATAATTAAGCCCATCTACTTACCACCAAGCCGCATTCGGGTCTTCAATCCAGTATTGCCCGCCACCGGGAGCGACCTCTAAATGGTGCTGAGGCCACAAGTCGCTCGCCGTTGAGGAGTCGCTCAGTGCCTGTTCAATGTGTTCGGCAACAACGTTTTCAGTGATGACCCGACGTTGCCCCGAGAGCCGTTCGATCGCGGCGGGATCAAAATATCGCCACTCGATGGTGGACTGAGACAAATGATGCCGATTAGCGTAACGTTTGAGCACTTCGTCGTCGTTGGCCTGAAACCCAACGGTAATAATCCGCTGGCGGAAAATAGGTTTCAGATATTGCCTGGACTCGGGGCGATCGTCCCGAGTCAGTCTCCTCTGAAATTGGCTCACCCATGAGGATGGCCTAGTCTCCAGGAGTGGACTTGCTGATGAATCGACCGCGGCTTGAGGCTTCGCCTCTGTAGTGGCTTGATCAAGTTCCAACGCTTTAAGCTCAAGGGTTACGCCCGGTTGTTGGGCTTGCCAGGCTGCAACATAGTCTTGGTATGAAGGCAATTTCCAGGTGTTGAAGGTAGAACTACCGTCGTCGCTCCACAGGTGGCTGCTCACGACACTGGACATCAAAGTATGCAGGGAAGCCTCGAACTGATTGACAATTTGTGGCCTCCCGGAACTGAGGTGCAGTGACATCACTGAAACCAGTGACACACCTACGCTACTCAGTGCTAGCCATGACTTAGGCATAGGTCAATCGTGCATCACAAACATTAACAGCATCAGTAGATACCCCGAAAAGGGGGAACCCAATCTGAAAGGTATTATGAAGCTGACAATAAGCTAAGTGATTACCCGGAGACTAGCCATTTCGAAGTAATTCACAATAACTTTAAAAACTTTGTTGTAAGGCTGGTTCGTCAAACTTAGAGACCCCTCGGCGATCGCCAATGTGAGGTAGCAATGAATCACCGGGGTCACCTTGAAAACACATCATGTAAGATTGGTCTCAAGCTTGAGGATGACGGCTCGCAAACACTGAGCGACGACGACCCCATGAAACAATGGATTGGCCTTGCGGTAGGGGTGATGATGGTCAACATGCCTGCTCCCAAGGAATTGTCATGGGTTCAGTCGAGCATGATTTTTTGCTACAGGGCAAAGTTACATTGCAGGGCGATCGCTAAACCAGCCATAGGATGTGGTGTATGAAGGGCAGATTAAGCGATGTCAGTCTGAGGCGAGTTGAGTTGGACGAGAACTGCGGAGCCATTGATGGATTATCTTTGCTCAAAGCTGACAGCGAGGCCTGAAAATTGGGCTCATCACGAAGCCCCTGGTTTCGCTAACGTCAGGCATCGCGCAGCCGCAAATACTGCTGCAAAACGGCTTCCATATCTTCGAGTAGGTAAGGCTTAGCAATGTAGTGATTGCAGCCAGATTGCAAAATCGTGTCGCGATCGCGGTGACTTGCCAACGCTGTAACCGCCGCAATCGGAACCATTTGAGTAGCTTGATTGTGTCGCAGGGACTGGATAATTTCTAGCCCACTCATGTCTGACAACCAGATGTCAAGCAAGATTAGAGCCGGTGGGGTTTGTTGAGCATAGGCTAAAGCTGCCTGACCACAAGATTGGCAAATGACCTGGCAACAAAATTGGTCGAGGATATTTTCCAGCAAGACGAGACTGTCTGGGTCATCATCGACCAACAGAACGGTCGGCTCACCAGAGATGTCAGAAAGCGCTTCATAAGACTCAGTTACAGCCTCTGCAACCTTGATCGCCGTCTGTTTCGGTAAGCTCGCACCCTGGCAAACACTAGAAGGAAATTCTCTGAGCATTCACAAACCCCCAGCAAAATGATGGCTTGAGGCAGTTGCCCAGCGGTTTACAAGCGCTGCAAAAACTGGCCCTAATTTTCAAAAAAAGACTTAATTTACTACTAGCTGCGGTCAATGTTGCTGCCGAAGGTAGAGTAACTAGTGCAAATAACCTTGTATGTCAGATTAACACAGTTAAAAAGTTTCATCGCGAGTGCCAAGTACGCCGCTGACATTCCCCGGCAACTGGGTAGCCGTTATTTGCCTATCCATCAAGTTCCTTGCGGCGCAAATACTGTCTGCGAGCCTTGACACTCGCTAAGACAAGGGTTGCCGGTTGGAGTTTTGAACCTCGTGAGGGCAGATGTGGAACCTATGACGCCGTGGCTCAAACTCACTTAGATTGATGTAACGGAGAGCTTACACGACAATCACGCCATGCTAAGAAAAGTCACAGTTACGCCCCGGAGTCAAAAGGCATGCAACTGACTCAGCCAAGATTTGAGTGAGCCCGGCCATGCCGTCAAACACCGGCGCGATCGCTGGAAGCCGCTCGGTTTCGCGATCACTTTGAGGCGCGGCCGCCACCGTACTGACGGAGGTGGCGGCGTTTCAAAATCCGGATGGGGCTTGGGCACAGGTTGGAACCAGATGTGCGATCGCCTGACAATTCCGTCACTTGCCCGACGATTGCATTTCAGCTTATGCGATCGTCGTCAACACCAGGCTGCGGCAAACCGGGCTACGGTACCGACTCAACCACTACGATCCGCAAACGGTGAGTTGGCGCACTATTCCCCGACGGCGGCTCAGAGTCCCCATGCGCCCTGGTGGGGTGCCAGCGATGACGAATTTGGGCTCAATCCACCGCCGAAATCTTGGGCTATCTGTATGACGAGCAGATGAAGATCAGCTCTTGACGCTGAGACGATTTGGACGAATTGCTTAAAGTCAATAGTTCTGATTGATAAAATCCCTGGAAATCAGCGAAATTTTCCGCCATAGGGCTAAAACCGTCTAAAATTTCCATCAGGGTAACTTGATGCCCCCTGGGGGTATTGTTTTTCCTGGCTAAGGTGGCTTAACTAATTGTGTGAACGCAGTTCTTTCCATTTGTAACGCTACAGACATTAACCCAAAGCCCCTATGTTCAGTCTCAAGTTATTAACCCGCACAGCGATCGCCGCAGCGTTGCCCACCCTGCTGCTGGCCTGTAGCCCTCAAACCACTACCGACGAAGCCACTGCCCCCCAAGCCGAAGCCCCGACCGAAGAAACCACCGTAGCGGCTGGTGAGGATGGCGAATTGACCATTCGGGCCAACGGTGAAGATTTTGTCCGGCAAGGATTTGTCACCAAAGATGGCTGGGAGATCAGCTTTGATCATCTGTATGTGTCCTTGACGGATGTGACCGCTTATCAAAGTGATCCCCCCTATGATGCGGAGGCTGGGGGCAAACCCACAGCCTCCGAAACCGTCAGCATCAGCGAACCCATGACGGTGGACCTGGCGGAGGGGGATGACGCCGCTGAACCCATTTTGGTGAAAACGGTGCAGGCTCCCGCTGGCCGCTACAATGCCCTGTCCTGGAAAATGATGCCTGCCGCTGATGGCCCGGCGGCGGGGCAAACCATCTGGATGGAAGGCACCGCGACCAAGGAAGGGGAGACCATCGATTTTGTGATGAAGCTTGACCCCACTCTGGAGTTTGTCTGTGGCGACTTTGTCGGCGATGAGCGCAAAGGCATTCTAGAACCGTCTGACCAGACCGATTTGGAGGCTACCTTCCACTTTGACCACCTGTTTGGCGATGGCGAAGCGCCGCCCGATGACGACATCAATACCGGAGCGCTGGGCTTTGACCCCCTCGCCGCGATCGCCGAAGGTGGCACCCTCGATGTCGATATGGCGGCGCTCGAATCGCAGCTATCGCCCGAACAGTACCAAACTCTGATGGGCATTTTGCCGAGCCTGGGCCACGTTGGCGAAGGTCATTGTGAAGAAACTCAGTTGGTCGATAGCTAATGGCTTGTTTTCCTTCCTGGTCGAATGGACTCCAGCGGTTAGGGATGGCCGCGATCGCGATCGCACTGGCTCCCAGTGCGGCGATCGCCCACGGGGCGCACATTCAGGCGCGTACGACCACTGCGGTAGAGGTCCAGGCGGCCTATGACACCGGGGAACCCATGGCCGAAGCCTCGGTGCAGGTCTTTGCTCCCGATGACCCGCAAACCCCTGTGTTTACGGGGACCACGGACGCCTCTGGGCGGTATGTGTTTGCCCCAACTCAGCCCGGTGACTGGGAAGTATCGGTGCGCCAGGCCGGACACGGTGACATTGCGGTGATTCCCGTGGAGGCGGATAGCGTCATCGCCAGTAGCTTTACGAATGATGCGGGGCTCAGCCCATTGCAGCGGGTGATCGTGGCTGGTGCTGTCACCTGGGGCTGCATCGGCACCGCCTTGTTTTTCTGGCGACGAGGTAAGCAATAGTGCACATCCCTGACGGTATATTGCCAGCCCCTGTGTGTGTTGCCGGTTATGCGATCGCGGGCGGCGTCACCTGGGTCGCGCTCAAGCAAATTCACAAAACGTCTGACCCCCAAGCCGAATTGCCCAAAGCAGCGCTGCTCGCGGCGGCCTTTTTTGTGGGTTCCTCGCTGAGTGTGCCGATTCCCCCCGTGTCGGTCCATCTAGTGCTGAACGGCGTTTTGGGAGCCGTGCTGGGCTGGTATGCCTGGCCCGCCATTCTCATTGGTCTGTTATTACAGGCCATTTTGCTCGGTCATGGCGGCCTGACTACCCTGGGGGTTGATGCCGTCATGATGGGGCTACCGGCCCTGCTAGCAGGACAGTTCTTTCGCCAGCGGCATCGGTTTGCCAAGGCCCTCGCCCCCAAACCGCTATTGGGCATTTTTAGTTTTTTGGCGGGGGCGATCGGGGTCGGGCTCTCGGCCCTCATTTTCTTTACCCTGATCGTATTCACGATTCCCTCGACCCTCAATCAGGGGGCTGAGCAGAGTTTTCTCACGGCGCTGATGATTGCCCATGTGCCCCTCATTCTTTTAGAAGGGGTGTTTACGGTGCTGCTTTGCTTCTTTTTGATGCGCGTCAAACCTGAACTTTTAGAACAATAACTTTATGGCGGTGAGTCTCCACGCAGATGTGTTTATTCCGGGGCAGTCCATAATTCATCGCTGGGCCGCCCGACCCAAGTTGCTGAGTCTGCTAGCGCTGATGTTTGCGATCGCCATGGTGCGGCAGTTGATCCTGCTGCCGTGGGTATTTGTCGTCGTCGGGGGACTCTATCTGTGGTCACAACTCCCCCTGAGCTATTTGGCCCGGCGGTTGCCCTATCCGGGCCTGTTTATCGTAGCGATGGTGGGGCTGCTGCCCTGGGTTTCCGGAGAAACGGTGCTCTGGCAATGGTCATTTTTGGCGCTGCGCCTCGAAGGGGTACAAGTTGCCAGCTTGATTGCGGGGCGATTTTTGGCGATTCTCACCACCGGGTTTATCTTGCTGGGGACGACGCCATTTTTGACCTTGCTAGAGGTGATGCGATCGCTGGGCATCCCGCCCCTGCTGACGGATATGACCCTGCTGACCTATCGCTACTTGTTTGACATTGCCAACCAACTCGCAACCATGCGGCAGGCCATGCAGCTGCGGGGCTACGGGCAGTCGCGCCAAACGGTCAGCCGACAATGGGGCTGGCTAGCGGCCCTCATGGGCAGCTTGCTATTGCGCAGTTACGAACAGTCGCAACGGGTTTATCAAGCCATGCGTCTGCGCGGCTACGGGCAGAATTCATCAGCACCTCGTAGAATGACATCGAGATCTGGGAACCAGCGTTTCGCACTGCCGACCAGTTTGACGTTGCTGGCAGCCGCCAGCGTAGTAATTGGAGAAATTCTTCTGCCACCTTTATGACTCAGTCTCTTAACTCGTTTTCGTCTAGTACGCCCCCTGCAATGTCGATTCCTACGGCTAAAGAAGGACGTCTTCGCTCCGTCGCGATCGCCCTGCAAGATCTCTCCTTTTCCTACCCTGACAGTCCCCATATTTTGCAAGACATTAGCGTCTCCATTCGCGAGGGCGAACGAGTCGGGCTGATTGGTCATAACGGTTGTGGCAAAACGACTTTGTTCATGCTGTTGTGCGGCCTGCTCACGCCCCAAACGGGCACCGTGCATCTGTTCGATCGCTTAGTGGAGACGCATCAGTTTCACCCTGAGGTCGGCTTTTTGTTTCAAGATCCCGCCGATCAACTCTTTTCGCCGTCCGTGCGTGACGATGTCGCATTTGGCCCGATGAACCTGGGCCTATCTGAAGCGGAAGTCACCAAGCGGGTTGAGGCTGCCCTGGAACTCACTGGCCTGCAAGCCCTGGCGAGTCGTCCGCCCCATCATCTCTCGGGCGGCGAAAAGCAAATGGTAGCGATCGCGGGACTGATGGCCATGTGTCCGCGTGTGTTGCTGTACGACGAACCCACCG
>Ga0081535_100211_pt1 | contig 53760 bp, 42 predicted proteins | sample HotLakmasection3_FD_71020 | JGI IMG/M metagenome (GOLD analysis project Ga0081535, IMG submission 71020) | Hypersaline microbial mat communities from Hot Lake, Washington, USA - Section #3 (SPADES assembly) (version 2) | ecosystem: Environmental > Aquatic > Non-marine Saline and Alkaline >... | reverse complement strand
ATTGTTTAGCTATCATATTTAATAGATAGGTTGGGTGTACTAACTTCGACCTATCTTTTTTTGTCGGAGCAGTCTGCATCAACCGCTACATAACGCTTTTGACCACCGCTGTCTCCCTGTCAGGGGTCATAAATAAAGCCAGTGGGGTGCGCCCCCCGCCGGAGGGCGCACCCCACCATCGCTTCGTTTATTTATGGCTACCCACTTAACACTGTGCGTCCATGACCAGGATGATGATTCTTTGGAAAGCGGCACACCACCCTGTTTTCCCAAAAACCATCTATCTGGCTCAGGACTTACGCACTTCGTGCGAAAACCCACGCAGTTGAGCTATTCAACAGCTTGATCGATGACTTTCAACACTACTAAAGTTCATGGCATAGATACAACAGAGCGTCTTTTCGCTTCGCTTCTTTTACGTCCCTTGAAAGGAAAATGTCTATTTCTTTGCTTGAATAAATGTTGGAGTTTTTGCTAAGTCTTTGCCGAGTCATTGTCTAGATGACGATCGCTCCTATTAATAACGAAACCTGGCAATGGATCCTCGCAATAGATCGGGGAATTGACTGTGGCGTATAAGTTCGGAAAACCAGGAAGAAACATAAAAAATGTAGACAAAATACTTACCATTTTTCTAAAATCCCTGTCTAAAATCCTTGATTTTGCGTGCGCTCAGCACAAGCTAAATCAAGGGTTTCAGAAAAATGGTGAAGATAATTGGTAAAACCAAGTTTTTTTGGGTACTCAACCGTTATCGGGCAACCCAGCAGAAAATCCTCCATTTTGTGCGGAGAGATTGTCTAGTTCTTGTAAATAGTCAATGTGTAGCAATTTGGCATAAATTCTATGCTTCCCCTAACAAATCACTATTTTGCATTCGCTAACCTGAATTACCTTGAATAAAGTAGGCATTTGTCCCTTTTCTTCAATAAAATTCAGTAACTTAGCCTAACGGGTTATGTGTTTGTGGTTCTGGGCTTGGTGCAAGTTTTACTAATTGTAACCAGGTTGAGATTTACAGTTCTACTCTGTCCATCCTGAGATAGAACTAGTCCTGAAATGCGATCGCGTTGGGTTTTGTATGCAGGTACAGATGCTCGTTTGGCGATCGCCCTTGCCCTAACCTCACTCTTTTCCTCCCACAAGGACAATTGCTCCGTCTATGTCCATCAAAAAGTACCCCCTCTCATCGCTCCAGAAGGTCAGGAAATACATCCGCCAGACCCTTGATTTGCCTGAAATTGATGGAGATAGCAGTTCCACATCAACAGCGGATGCGATGGCAGAGCCAGATTCTCTGGATGACCTAAGTGGGATCTTTACCTTTGGTGGAACACCGATGGCTGAGCATCCACCGTCCAGTGTGCAGGATGAGTGGTTTGTGAGTACGGTCAATCCGGGAGCGGCTTTGCTCAAACTGCCGGGGTTGCGCGTTATGTCAGATTTTCGCCTGGTAAGCTATCTCTATCGTTCCCAGGGAAGTGGTGCGGGCGTTGTCTGGGCAGTGCCCGCCGACTACAGCAACATGAGCCAACTGGAGCAGGCGTTACAGAATAACCCTCAGAACATTCAAGCGATCCCCAAACCACCCCAGGCACTCGAAAATTATATGGATGCCATTGAGGGCGATCGCTCCCATTCCTCTTTTTTGATGGCGTCTATCTTGTATCGCGAGTTAAAAGAATTTGGAGCGCTGGCAAAGCGCCAGAATTGGAGCCACCACACCCTGATCGACCAGATCCCCGTTAATGAAAACTGGCAGTGGCAAGCCAACCCACCCAAAGATCTCATGCCCAAAGTTCGTCTCTACCCTGATGGGAAATCGGCGGTCGAATTTTTCTCCTGTCGCAGCAACGATACCACCCAGATCTATCGCCACCTCGACCAGTATCTCCCCAACAGCTACCGCCCCACGGGTATCGATAAACCTGTGGCGATCGCGCTCTAGGATCACAAACAAAAAAACTGTAGTGGAGAGGAGGGGTAGCTTCGCCGCCCCTCCTCTCCACTACAGTTTTTTTGTTTGTGATCCTTACCAATGGATTGCTTATTGATGGCATCAAAACTCCCAAAGTTTTCATGCCCCTAACCAGAGTTGTGGCGATCGCCAAACCTTGTACCATAAAAGGCAATGCACTTGGCTGAGTGCCCTTGCTGGGTAGGATGCCATTCAGGTGAGCGTTTCTGTTTGCCAGACTATCTTTGCCTAACCAACGAAACTGAGAACAACTGCTATGTCAGAAGAAAAGAAGACTGCCGCCGCCGCTAAACCCAAGAAAGAAAAGCTGGAAGACAAGCCATTTCAGGTATTCGTGAATGAGGACTTGCTGCCTGCCATCAAAACGACCCTGGGCAAAGTGGGTGTGAATGACCTGAACCTGACCTTTGAGCAGAAGCCACTCCCCGTTTCTGGCGTCAACGACATCAACTGCTGGCAAATTATTGGAAAATTCAAGGGAGATCAGCGCCAGTTCCGCATTGGCTTTCTTAAGGAAGACATCAAAGGGCAAAAATTCTTCTGCTGTGCTGACAATGGTGCTCAACCCAGCCTGCTCGAATCCTTCATGATTGATGAACGTAAAGTTACCCTCGATCTCATCGTGCTTTACACCGTACAACGCCTGAACGGGCAAAAGTGGCTGACTGCTAACTAGTAGAAGTCGCGAGTGCGCCGCTCCTGGTGATAATTCAATGATGATTCAAGCAAAACGGGCAGCCAGATAGATAAAGGTTGCCCGTTTTGGGACTTGCAAGAAAATAAAATCCCAATTTTTGAGAGAGAAGGCTGGCTCTGCCAGCCTTCTCTCTCAAAAATTGGGATTTTATTAATCCGCAGATCCCTAACCACACACCCATCCATCACTACTCTCCTTCGAGGATGAACCCGCTTCCAGCCCAGGCGACCCTTCCCCCAACCCGGACAGATAGTTTGTAACAAAAGCAGGGAGTATTGTTGCAACTCTTTACAAAGACTAGCGGCTCAAATCCAAAGTCCCTGATAGACTAAAAGACGTGAAACAATGACTGCAGGCTAACTTCAGCCTTTCTTAACCATTGTTTACCTTGTTTAATCTCGATTTTGAGATAGCTCTGTGGTTGGCTATCCTCCAAGCATGTAGCAGAATCAAGCATGTAGCAGAATCGTTAAAACCCTCAAATTTACAAAACCGTAAGCCTTAGCAAACCCATTACGACGAACAATGGTAGATTCCCTCAAGAAACCTGAATTTCAAGAAATTCGCCCAGGGGTCAAGGTTCCCGCCAAGGAAACCATCCTCACCCCCCGCTTCTACACCACCGACTTCGACGAAATGGCAAAAATGGACATTTCGGTTAACGAAGACGAACTGCGGGCAATCCTGGAAGAATTCCGGACAGACTACAACCGTCACCACTTTGTTCGTGATGCTGAATTCGAGCAAGGCTGGGAGCACATTGATGGCGAGACCCGTCGCCTCTTTGTTGAGTTCCTGGAGCGCTCTTGCACCGCTGAGTTCTCTGGTTTCTTGCTTTACAAGGAGCTGGGTCGTCGTCTCAAAGACAAAAGCCCCGTCCTGGCAGAATGCTTCCTGCTGATGTCGCGGGATGAGGCGCGTCACGCTGGCTTCCTCAACAAAGCCCTGTCAGACTTTAGCCTGTCTCTCGACCTGGGCTTCTTGACCAAGAGCCGTAGCTACACCTTCTTCAAGCCCAAGTTCATCTTCTATGCCACCTACCTGTCTGAGAAGATTGGCTACTGGCGCTACATCACCATTTACCGTCACCTGCAATCGCACCCCGAAAACCGCGTTTACCCTATCTTCCGGTTCTTCGAAAACTGGTGCCAGGACGAAAACCGTCATGGAGACTTCTTTGATGCCATCATGCGTGCCCAGCCCAGCATTCTGAATGACTGGAAAGCGCGTCTCTGGAGTCGGTTCTTCTTGCTGTCTGTATTTGCCACGATGTTCCTCAACGACATCCAGCGTTCGGGCTTCTATGCCTCTCTGGGTCTGGATGCGCGGGAATATGACATCCATGTCATCCAGAAGACCAACGAAACCGCAGGACGGGTCTTCCCGGTGATTCTCAATGTGGATCACCCCGACTTCTTCCGCCTGATGGATCGTTGCTCTGACAACAACCTGAAGCTGTCGGAAATCGGCGTCAATGATCCCAAGCCCATCCAGATCCTCAAGCGCTTGCCTCGGATGCTGGCGATGGGTCGCGATCTGCTGCGGCTCTACTTCATGAAGCCGATCGATACTGCCAAGCTTGAGGGAACGGTTCGGTAAGCCTTTCTGTCTTTGACAATGAGCGGTTCTGGAACCGTCCAGAGCCGCTTTTTTGTGCCTGTGAACCTGCCAATGATGACGCCCGTGTTATCGCTTTTTTCTATGGCTCGTGCAAATATTTTTATCGGTCGCTTCAGATCTTGGGAACCAGCGATCGCCCTCTCCCTTCTGGGTAGCCTATTCCTGGGTCTGAGCTTCCCTGCCCATGCCCAGGACGCGCCTGAACCCGAAGATTCCTTTGTCGAACCAGAGCTGCTAGAAGACAACCCTCTCCTGCGCCGCTGGAGCGAAGAAATCCCTGATGTTGAAGCCGAGATTCGTCAGGACCCCGCTTTTCGCACCAGGGTGCGGTTTGGCTATGTGCGCTTTCCCTCCACTGATGAGGATGCGGGGATCGGATTGGGAGTTGAGGACATGTTTCTGGGGGAAACGCCACTGACCCTAAGCGGTGGGGTGGAACGGACCTGGACGGGCGATCGCACCCAATGGGGAGCCGACCTGCGCTATTACCTGCTGCCCCTCGGCGATCCTATTAACGTTGCGCCCATCCTGGGCTACCGTTCCCTGGAAACAGACGCCTACGACACCGATGGGCTACACCTGGGACTGCGGCTCGTGCTCATTCCCTCCCGCACCGGAGCCGCCGACCTCTCCCTCTCCCAAAGCTGGGTCGCCCCCGGCAGCGACTCCGAAGTCGGCATCACCGCCCTCTCCGCTGGCTACGCCATCACCCCCGATCTCCGCCTCTCCGCCGACCTGCACCAGCAAAACTCCACCGCCGACAAAGACACCCGCCTTGGGCTATTCCTGGAATGGATGCCCTAACTCGTAGCCATACCCCCCCTTGGTGTCTTCGTGCCTTCGTGGTGAAAACCTCCTAAAATTCACCCATCCCAGACTTCCAAAGCCCCATTTATTTCCTATGCGTACCATTGACGAAATCAATGAAAAAATCCAGGCGAAGCGTGCCGTTGTCTGGACGGTGGAAGAACTGAAGGCAAAGGTGGCAGAACTGGGGGTAAAAAAGGTTGCCCAGACCGTGGATGTGGTGACAACGGGAACCTTTGAGCCAATGGAGTCCTCCGGAGCCATTTTGAACCTGGGACAGCCCGATCCCCCCATCAAAATTCGCCAGTGCTGGCTGGACGGGGTCGCCGCCTACGCCGGGTTTGGAGCCGTGGATCTCTACCTGGGAGCCAGCCAGAGCGCTGACTACAGCGGCTCCGGTGAGGTGTCTGACCTGGAAGAATTGCGGGAAATGCGATCGCGCTCTCCCCAACAAGAACTGGGCGGTGGGCATGTGATTGCCGACCTGATTGCGGGAAAACCTGTGAAGCTGCGGGCGATCGGGCAGGTAACGGACTGCTACCCCCGCGCCTCCATCGAAACCACCATTACCCGCGACACCATCAACCAGTTCTATCTCTACAATCCACGCAACCTGTACCAGAACTTCATTGTTGGGGTGAATGGGGGCGATCGCCCGCTCTACACCTACCTGGGACCGCTGCAACCCCAACTGGGTAACGCCGTCTTCTCCAACCCCGGTTCCCTCTCTCCGCTGTTAAATGATCCCGACCTGGAGTTGGTGGGCGTTGGCTCTCGCATTTTTTTGGGGGGTGGCGTTGGCTATGTCGCCTGGGAAGGAACCCAGCACTTTCCGCTACAAAAGCGCCTGCCCAACCGCACTCCCATTGGTCCTGCCGCCACCCTGGCGCTGATTGGAGATGCCAAGCAGATGGATGCCCGCTGGGTGCGGGGGTGCTACTTCAAAAGCTATGGTCCCTCGCTCATGCTGGGCATTGGCGTGCCGCTGCCTGTGCTGAATGAGGCTGTCGTCGAACGCTGCGCCGTCCGCGATGAAGACCTGGTCGCACCCGTGGTCGATTTTGCGATTCCGCGACGGGTGCGCCCCAACTTTGGGCTGGTCAGCTACGCCCAACTCAAATCTGGGCATATCACGATTGACGGCAAACGGGTCAGGGTTGCCCCCCTCGCCAGCATTTATCTGTCGCGCCAGGTTGCAGAAACCCTGAAGCAATGGATTGAAGCCGGGGAGTTTACGCTAACCCAACCTGTTGCGCCACTACCAAAAGAGCGCCCCTTTTTGGCTCAAGACCGCTGGGGCGCACAAATTAGTTTGGAATGAGCCTGGCTTACTCGCCACCCAGCGGCTTCATCACCCGCTTGGGACGCTTAACAGGCTTTTGCACATCGCCCGTACTCTGCGACGAGTCTCTCCCTTCGCTACCCTTTTTCCAGGGCTTGCGGGGAGCATCGTTCTGGCGACGGGGGCGGGGCGGACCACCAGGACCAGGACGCCGTTTCTTGTTCTTCTTGGGTGGCACCATCGCAATCATCTTGCCATCTTGCACCACCAGGCGGTTTCCTTCCCGCTGGGCGTGCAGTTCCCAGAAGTAACCCACCGTCCTGCCTTCAATCTTTCCACTCAAGATCAGCTTGAAAGCTTTGGGCGGCTTGCCTTCCTTTTTGGGAGACTGCTGAATCCGCACGACCAAGTTCTCTTCTTCGTGTTCTTCGGAGTAGAAGAGGACTTCGCCCCGGATTGAGAAGTAACCATTGGTGGATTCGGCGATCGCCCCACCTGCCTTTTCCAAAGAACCTTCGGAGATGGTTGCAGTTGCCTCTGTAGTGGCGGCTGAAGTGGCGGCTGATGCCGCAGAGGGGGAGGTCTCAGCTGTTTCGGTCTCAGCTTCGTCGGTAGATTGGGCGATCGCCTCATCCTCAGCTTCAGGCAGTTCTGCTTCCGCTGTCTCTTCCGTCTCGGTTGCAGATTCCTCGGTTTCACTGGCTGCGATCGCAGTGTCTACCGCTTCATCTGCTGAGGCTGGAGCTTCTGATTCGTCATCTTCCCCATTCCCGTTATCCGCCTGAGACAGATTCTCTGGCTCCCAAATCCCCATAATTTGTAAATGGAGATCATATTGTTTCTCACGGGTGCGGGGATAGACGACCCAGAGATGCGGTTTTTCCAGGTCAATATGCTTTTTCACCAGGCTCATCACCCGCCCCAGCAACACAGAGTCAATAACGGTGCCATCCTCCGTAATCAGGTTACCTTTTGTAAACTGCTCTTCGGAGGGGGTGTATTGCCCATAGACCAAACCAATGGCGCGATATTGCATCGGTTCGCTGGCGGGGGGAATGGGATGCTGGCGAGAGCTAGCATCTTCTACGGCAGCAGAAGTGGCTGCGCCGTTAGCATTGTCGGGCGGCGTAGGGGACGGTGATGACATCCCTTCGGTGGGGTTAGGTACGGCGGAGGAGTCCATTGCAAAATTCGAGGCTGAAAGCTGATCCATTATCGGTCTCTTTTCGTAGAAACAACCCAGAATCTTTTAGAAAAAGTTCTGAGGCATAAGGATAACCAGATACGAAGACAGAGCATACAACCAAATCTGAAATAATCTAACTGCATAGGGGGCTAAATGACAAACACCCGCAGCACTTAGCAAATTTGATCGATGGCTCGTCATCTAGCCAGCACGAGACCACGTTCAAGTAAACACTAGGTTAGCATCCACACTGAACCTGCCTGCAATGATTCGCAAGATAGCCGTGCATTGTCAATTTTAGGCGGTTATCTCTATCTTTTTTGTTTATACAAAGCCATCCTCTGCCGTCAGGTATATCTGCATGGTTTCTCTCGTCAAATTCCGTTACACTCCGCCGTGTATTTGCTGAGATGTATTTAGGGATCTACGGATTAATAAAATCCCCATTTTTGAGAGAGAAGGCTGGCAGAGCCAGCCTTCTCTCTCAAAAATGGGGATTTTATTTTCTTGCAAGTCCCTTACCGAGATGTATTTGCCGAGATGTATATGAGGTGGGAGTAGCAAGTACCAGAGGCTCCTTTTCGTTGGACAATCCTGGATGTCCCTGAGGATCACGTACGAAATAAAACCCGGAATTTTTGATGAGAAGCGCGACAATGCCGCGCTTCTCATCAAAAATTCCGGGTTTTATTTCGTACGTGATCCTTATGAATTGTATTGCGAAAATAGGGGGATATTATTTCTCGGAAATCTGCTAAGCCCGCAAATGCGTCACAAAAGTCAGTCAGTTTTGAAGGAATGGCGTAATAATGGGCAGAAGAGTTTGGACAATACCGTGTTCTTCAGACGCAATCGTATCCTCGTTAGCAGCATCCTTTTCCTGGCTTCCCTGGCATTTTTGGCGCTGATTCTGTTGCCTGTGCTGGGGGTCTTTCGAACGGGAGCGCAGGTCGCAGAGACACCGTCGCCAACCAGCAGTCCTACGGCGGGGGAGGATGATCTGGAAGCTCGCGCCCGTGGCTATAGCCTGGTGCTAGAACGGGAACCCGATAACCAGACGGCGCTGCGAGGGTTGCTGGAAGTGCGGATTCAGCAGGGGGATGCAGAAGCGGCGATCGCACCTCTGGAGCGGTTGGCTGCGTTGAACCCAGACGTGACGGACTACCAGGTTTTGTTAGCACAGACCAAGCAGCGAACGGGCGATTCTGAAGGCGCGGCACGGGTTTACCGCGAAATTTTGTCCCAGCAACCGGGCGATATGAATGCGCTGCAAGGGTTGGTTGGGTTGATGGTGATGGAAGGTCGCCCAGAAGCGGCGATCGCTCTCCTGCAAGATACTTTGCGAATTGCGGATGAACAAAACCAGGTTAGCCCTGGCAGCATCAGCGAAACTTCTGTCCAGCTCTTGTTGGGACAGGTGTATGCCGAAGAACAGCGGTTTGACGAGGCGATCGCCATCTATGACCAGGCAATTGAGAGCGATCGCCAGGATTTTCGTCCTGTTTTGGGTAAGGCGATCGTGCTTCAGGCAGATGGACAGACGGATGAAGCTGATCCGCTTTTCCGCCTTGCTTCATCTCTGGCTCCTGCCCAATATCAAGACCAGATTAATCAACTGGCAGGCGGCACCCTTGACGCCGCCAACCCCGCTGATGAAATTTCGCCACTAAACCCACCCGCTGGTGAGCCAGGCACAGATGCCGAAGCTGATTCAGAACCCTCCTCCTCTTCCCGCGTAACGGGCAATCCCCAGGCGGAATAAATTTGTTTCAGCTCATCCTTGTAAAACAAAATTCTTCTGGCATTGGCGGTTTCGTATCTTTTGCAATAACGCTTGCAGTAAATAATTTGCAGTAAACAATTAGATTGATTGTCCTACGGGTTCAGGTCGGTCATAGTTTGCTGTTTTGCCTCCGTCTTTTTCTGTCTGGAAAAGTCCTGTCTGAAAAAGTTCTGTCTGGAAAAGTTCTGCCTGGAAAAGTCCTGTCGGCAAAGGTTCTGAGTCAGGTAAAGACAAGCACGACACTTTTTTACCTGTTCTTTTTCTTATGATCAAGATAGGTGATCAAGATAGGTGATCAAGATGGGGAAACAGCGAGGAGCTTGAGAGGCAAGCCCTCTTCTGAGCAGCGGCTCAAGCGCTTTCCCAGGACTAGGGACGTGCCAGTATTCAAACAGTAAGCAGAGCAACCGTTCCTGCTAGTGAGAGCAGGTGTTGCTTACTCTCACTGACACTCCAAAAAATAAAACCCGTATTTTTAGGGCACCAGTCTATGAAAAATTTTTGTAGTGACAATGTGACGGGGGTTGCCCCAGACATTTTGGCGGCGATCGCCAATGCCAATCAGGACGCTGCCATGCCCTATGGCAACGACCCGTTAACCCAGAAAGTAGAAGCCCGGTTTGCGGAGGTATTTGAGACAGAGGTTAAAGTTTTTTTGGTCGCCACCGGATCTGCCGCAAATTCTTTGGCATTGGCAACGCTGTCGCCTTCATACGGTGCCGTTTACTGCCATGAAGAAGCGCACATTCATGTCGATGAGTGTGGCGCGCCGGAGTTTTTTACGGGTGGTGCAAAGCTGGTGTTGCTGCCGGGGGCGCATGGCAAAATTTCGGCAACCCTGCTGGATGAGCGCTTGAAGCAGGCAGGCATTGGGGTGGTGCATCATGTGCAACCAGCGGCTGTGAGCATTACCCAGGCAACGGAAGCGGGGACGGTGTATGCCGTCGAAGAAGTGGCGGCGATCGCCCAGGTTGCCCACCACTACCAGTTGCCGTTCCACATGGATGGTGCCCGGTTTGCCAATGCCCTGGTTCACCTTGGCTGCACCCCAGCCGAGATCACCTGGAAGGCGGGCGTGGATGTGCTGTCCTTCGGTGCAACCAAAAATGGCGCGATGGCAGCGGAAGCGGTGGTATTTTTCAACCCCGATGCCGCCCAAACCTTTCACTTCCGGCGCAAACAAGGGGGGCATTTGTTCTCCAAAATGCGCTTCCTCGCCGCTCAGTTCGATGCTTACCTGGCAGGCGATCGCTGGCTCCATTACGCTAACCACTCCAACCAAATGGCAGCACGATTAGCAAAAGGCTTGCAGAGCATCCCCGGTGTTCGTCTCTGCCATCCCGTCGATGCAAATGAGCTATTTGTCGAGATGCCCACTGCCATGATTGAAGGGCTAATGGCAGACGGCTTCCAGTTTTACCAATGGGAAGCCGACAACCGCATTCGCCTGGTTACTGCCTTCAACACCCCAGCCGATGCTGTGGATGAGTTGCTGGTGTCAGCACGCCGCCATGCCCCCCAGGAAGAGGGGGCGATCGCCTCCCTCGCCTAATCGAGGTTGCAATATCATTCCTCAAAAACCCTTGATTTGGCGTGCGTTCTGCGCATGCCAAATCAAGGGTTTTAGTTTTCAGGAAGGACGCGCTCATTCAACGAAGATCTATTCAAGTTTATTCAAGTTTATTCAACGAAGCGCTGAAGCCGCTAACGATAGCATCATTCCACCACACGCAATCGCCCAGTACGGAGTGCTTCGTATACCCGATTAACTTGCGATTTTTCTCGTTCCGTCAGATTCTTTTTGGAAAGCATTGCTGCCATAAAGAATTCCTGATCTCGTCGAGAAATTTGGCGAGCAGAAAGCATATGCTCGATCAATTGTTCAATCGAGTTTCCGTGAGAGGAGGTGTTTCGTTCGGGAACTTTCATGGATGGAGCAATATGATTTAGGGTGAAAAGAATAAGACCAACTTTTTAACAAACTTTTTAACAAGAAACACATCTACTTTTTATAGTAGCTAACCCTTACTTCAGCTAAATCCGTATATTTTGCGTATTCCCACTACTTGTATTGTGAAGATCAGCTCAAGAAACGTATTTAACTAAAGCACTGCCTGCTGATCCATGCACTTATCAAAGCCCTGTCTAATGGGACTTGATAGTTCCACAGAGGAGGTTGGCAATAGTTCAGCTTTTAGATGCCATTGAACTTTCTAGTTTTGGATTAACTTTCTAGTTTTGGATTCTAATTTTGGATTAGATAATAAGTATTGGACTCGGCAAATATTAGTCATGAGTAATATGAAAAACGCTTAAAAGCCTACTGACGACTGCATCGTTAATACTCTCACAGATTCTTGCAGAGTGAGCTATCCGGAACTACCTATCTTTGGAAAGAGGATGTATAAAATCTACCTTAGGGCAGATTTGAAATTGAAAATACTTAATGAGTTTATGAGTCAAAGTTATAAGTAGCCAGTAAAAATATTTTGAGAGAGTAGGTACGGCTGAGCTGCACCTGCTCTCTCAAAATTGGGTTTTTTAATTTCTTACTTAGGGGTTAGCAAAAGTCCCAGAGAGAGGGGGCGCGGGCTTCGCCCGCGCCCCCTCTCTCTGGGACTTTATTTTTAAGCCAGTCCCTTAGCTCTTGCTAGAGTTGATTCAAAATAGTGTTTGTGCCTGCCACCCGTTTTAATCGGGGGTTTTTCTGTCGTGATAATTGAGAGTGATAAGAGTGATGAAATAGACAGCTTTCTGTCTAAAATCTAGTGGGGCAGCTCAAGATTAGCTCCCAAGACTTTATACAGAACAGGATACAGAACAGGCTGAACCTGCTACATTGGCGGAGAAAGACGGAGAAAACATGATGTAGGTAGATGGGCAGTGCGTCTTTCCGGCTGAGTTGTCTACCCTTTCCACCACCGTCTCTACTTCTTTTGCTAGCCACCTATGAAAATCCTTGGCATTTCCGCGTATTATCACGACAGCGCTGCAGCACTTGTCATCGATGGTCAGATTATTGCTGCTGCGCAGGAAGAACGGTTTTCGCGGAAAAAGCATGATGCCCGCTTCCCCCAAAATGCCATTCAGTATTGTCTGTCGGAAAAAAATCTGCGCCTCAGCGATATCGATCGCATCGTTTTCTATGACAAGCCCCTGCTTAAGTTTGAGCGCTTGCTAGAAACTTATATTGCCTTTGCGCCACGGGGCTATCGCTCGTTCACCGCAGCGATGCCCGTGTGGATTAAAGAGAAGCTTTTTCTTAAAACGACACTGAAGCGGGAACTGGCAGAGCTGGGTGGGCTCAAGCCCGGACAGTTGCCCAAGCTTCTGTTTACGGAGCATCACCAGGCTCATGCGGCGGGGGCATTTTTCCCCAGCCCCTTCCAGAAGGCGGCTGTGCTGTGCCTGGATGGCGTTGGAGAATGGGCGACTACCTCTCTCTGGAAGGGATTAGACCACCAACTCATCCCCCAATGGCAAATTGATTTTCCCCATTCCCTGGGGTTGCTTTACTCAGCTTTTACCTATTTCACCGGGTTCAAGGTTAACTCTGGGGAATACAAGCTAATGGGGTTGGCTCCCTATGGGGAACCCAAGTACACCCAACTCATTGCCGATAACCTGATTGACATCAAGGAAGACGGCACCTATCGGCTCAACATGAAGTATTTCAACTTCGCCACAGGGTTGACGATGACGAACGATCGCTTCAGTCGGCTCTTTGGGCGTCCGCCACGACGGGCAGAAGGAGAACTGACGCAGCAGGAGATGGATATTGCCGCTTCTGTCCAGCAAATTACCGAGGAGATTGTGCTGCGGTTGGCAACCACGGCTAAGCGGGAGGTGGATAGCGACTATCTTTGCCTGTCCGGTGGGGTGGCGCTGAATTGTGTGGCAAATGGACGCATTTTGCGGGAGTGTGGCTTTAAAGACCTGTGGATTCAGCCTGCGGCAGGGGATGCGGGTAGCGCCCTGGGATCTGCCCTGTCGGTGTGGCATGAGTATTTGGGCAATCCACGGGTTGCTGATGGCGATCGCATGGCAGGAGCTTATCTGGGACCGCGATTTGAGCGGGGGGCGATCGCCCACTATCTCGATACCGTGGGTGCGGTTTATCAGGAACTCCCCGACGACATTCTGCTACCCAAGCTGGCGGATATTTTGGCGGCGGGCAATGTGGTGGGCTGGTTTCAGGGGCGCATGGAGTTTGGTCCCCGTGCCCTGGGCAATCGCTCTATCATTGGCGACCCCCGCAACCGCGAAATGCAATCGACCATGAACCTGAAGATCAAATATCGCGAGTCTTTCCGTCCCTTTGCGCCATCGGTGCTGGCGGAGCGGGTATCCGATTATTTTGAGATGGAAGGGCGGAGTCCCTACATGCTGCTGGTCGCCCCGGTGGCAGAGTCGCGGCGTGTCGCCATGACCGCTGAGCAACAGCAACGGTTTGGCGTCGAAAAGCTGAAAGTGCCCCGCTCCGATATTCCCGCTGTAACCCATGTGGACTACTCGGCACGGGTGCAGACCGTCCACGCTGAGACCAATCCTCGCTATCATCGACTGATCCAGGCATTTGAGGAAAAAACAGGGTGCGGTGTCCTCGTCAATACGAGCTTTAACGTGCGGGGCGAACCTATCGTCTGCACGCCAGAAGATGCCTACCGCTGTTTTATGAACACGGAAATGGATTTTCTGGTGCTAGAAAACTTTTTGCTGGCGAAGACCCAACAACCCGATGCACCCGCCTCAAACGAGCGCTCAGACTATTTGCAAACCTTTGAACTGGACTAAACCCCGATGATTTTTGAGCCGATTCCAGCTCCCAATAAAAAAGTGCTGCGTGAGTTTGGGCTTGTGGTGGGTGGGCTGTTAGCCCTGTTGCTGGGGGTTGTGTTTCCCCTGTTGCGGGGGCATGGGCTGCCGCTCTTGCCATTTGTGGTGGGAGGGGCACTGGGTTTGATAGGATTGATTGCGCCAACCCTCTTGCGCCCCGTCTACTATGGATGGATGCGATTTGGGCAGTTGTTTGCCTGGATCAACAATGCCATTGTGCTGAGTCTGGTGTTCTATGGGGTGGTTGCGCCGATGGGTGTGGTGATGCGATCGCTCCTGGGCTATGACCCAATGGCAATGCGTTCTCCCAAAGAGGCATCTTTTCGCAAAGCCAGTACCCCCCGTTCACCCAAATCAATGGAAAAGCCTTTTTAGCGGCAGGTTGTTATGGGATTTTTGACTGAAATTTCTGAATTTATCGGCGACCTGTGGCAATTTTTGCGGGAACGCCAAAAATATTGGCTAGCGCCATTAATTATCACCCTGATCCTGATTGGTGCGGTGATTGTGTTTACTCAGGGAAGTGCGATCGCCCCCTTCATCTACGCCATTTTTTAGGTAACGGCTTTCCACATTTTGTCCTTTTCGATTTTTCACTGCCTCTGAAGTTTTCTGATCAGCCCTGATGAAAACAGCAGTTAACTTTGGCTGAAAAATTCGCTAAAAAATGCTTTTCCAGTTTAGTAAAGCGATCGCCCTGCTATTAGGAAAGGAAAGCTGTTTTTGCTGTTGGTACAGATTGGCGTTTTGCCTCAACGTCTGTCTGGTTGGTCTTGCTTACTTGTCTAGTCTGTCTCCCAAATCTCCAATGAAACCTTCGTTACTTAAACTCATTTCTATAAATATTGGCGTTACCCTCGGTTTACTCTTTGGTCTGAATTTGCTGGCACATCTTGTGATGACCGCAGGTGAACAAATTATGTACCTGTTCAACCTGGAAGGCGGTCCTGATGAAGTTAACGAAGACCGCGAACTGGCGAATTTGCCCAATTATGAGGGACGCTCCGATGAAATGTTTCAGCACTTTCGGGAGTCACTCGACATTGATGTGGAATATGACCCCTATTTGGGTTGGAGAAGGGAAGCATTTGAAGGAGAAACGATCACCATTAACGAAACGGGCGATCGCATTCATACTTCGTTAAGCAATACCAATGCAGAATCTCCAAGCGTCTATATTTTTGGGGGTTCCACGGTTTGGGGAACAGGTGTTATCGACAACGAAACCCTGCCTGCCTTCTACCAAACTGTTGCCCAGGTGCCTACGGTAAATAAAGGCGAAACTGCCTTTGTCAGCCGCCAATCCTTGATTTCGTTTAGTAACCTTTTGGCAACTGGCGAAGAAATAGATGGAGCCATTTTTTACGATGGTGTCAATGATGTGCAGTATGGATGTCGGGCAGAACTGGAGGTAAATGACCATGCCCGCACCCAGGTCTTTGCCGATCGCATTGAGGGGCGCGATCGCCGATCCTCTCCCACACGCAAGTTCGTCAACTACTTAGAAACCCTATTTTTTGGTGCCATTCAAGACCTGAGTGACGAAGTTATTGATATCATCAACGACAATCGTGGTTCTTCCATTGCAGAAGATGCCCTGATTTGTGACACGGATGCGGAACGGGCACAGCAGGTTGCCGAAGCCCTGGTTGCCAACTGGGAAGTGGCGCATGATTTGGCTGAGGCACGCGGGGTAGAGTTTATGGCTGTCCTGCAACCCGTCGCTTACCTGGGCGAACCCCGCATCGACCACATTCGCCCCAGCCTCACTGCCGAGCAGGGGGATCAATACCGTGCCGTCTATCCTCGGATTCAGGCATTACTCGCTGAGCGCAACTACGACTGGGTTGAGGATTACGTCCCGCTCCTGGCAGCGGACGAAGACTATTACTACATTGATTTTTGCCATGTGTCGGGTAACGGCAATGAGAAGATTGCCCAGCGCCTCTACCAAGACAGTCGCCGTCGCTGGTCATTCCTTTAGCCCTTCTCATTCAATCTGGTTCTGGACGACTGGCGCTTAAAAATAAAGTAAAACCTGGAATTGTTGAGGAGAAGCGCGGCATCCTTAGGATTGAAAATGAAACAAAACCTGGAATTGTTGAGGAGAAGCGCGGCACTGCCGCGCTTCTCCTCAACAATTCCGGGTTTCGTTTCGTACGTGATCCTTAGCGGTTGGTGAGCCACAGAACGGTGGGCAGGGTGAAAAAGCTGAACAAGGTAGAGAGGACGATAGTGCGGGCAACGCGGACGGTATCGCCCCCCAGTTCTGTAACCCAAATCAGCGAGTTGACGGCGACGGGCATGGCTGCCTGCACCACCAGCACTTGCAGATCCAAGCCCCTCAGCCCCAAGCCCTGCCCGATGCCGTATGCCAGCAGGGGTGAGATAATCAGCCGAAGAAACGCGCCAAACAGCTCGTAGCGCCCAAAAACCAGCTTTGTGCGAGAGAGTTGGATGCCCAGGGTGAGCAGGGCAAGGGGGATGACACCGCTGCCGAGGAGCGAGATGCCACGGGCGATCGCCGCTGGAAAACTAACCCCAAACGCTTGCACCAAAATTCCCAGCAGCGCCGCCCAAAACACCGGAAGCTTCAGGGTGAACCACAACCCCGCCCGAATACCAGCCCCTTTCAGGATGACGGGGAAGACGCTGGCAACCATTAAGCTGGACCCAACCAGATAAACGATCGCCCGCTCCAACCCTGCTTCTCCCAGGGCAAACAGCACGAAGGGCAGTCCCATATTCCCCACATTGGCGAACATCGTCGTGGCAATCAGGCTCTTGCGTTCATCGTTGGGCAGGCGCAGGAGACGCCCGGAAGCGAATGCCAGGAGGTAGAGCAGGAAGGTGTTGAGCACAAAGGCGATGAGGAGGGCGATCGCACTTTCCAACTTCAGCGTTGTTTCTGCCAAACTTGACAACACCAGGGCAGGCACCATGGCGTAGATGTTGATCCGTGCCAGGGTTGGCATATCTAGCTCAAACACCCGCCCCATGCCAAATCCTGCCAGAGCAACGAGGGCGATGGGCAAGACTGCCGAAATCAAAACCGTCATGGTGTACTAAACAGGTGGACTAAGGTGATCTCCAGAAAAGAATATCCCCATTTTTTGAGAGAGGGCGCGGCTAAGCCGCGCCCTCTCTCAAAAAATGGGGATATTCTTTTTCAGAAATCTCCTAAACAGGGGTGTTGAACATGGGGGTGCTGAGATACCGTTCGCCTGCGCTTGCCTGAATCGCGACAATCCGCTGGTTTTGCAGGTGCGATCGCGCTCCCACCTGCAACGCTGCCCACACCACAGCCCCCGTAGAAACGCCGCTGGCAATTCCTTCCTTCTGTGCCAATTGTTGCCCCATGTAATAAGCTTGGGCTTCTGTTACAGTAATGATTTCGTCAATTAAATCAACCCGCAGCACATCGGGGATAAACCCTGCCCCAATGCCCTGAATGTCGTGGTAGCAGGCAGATCGATGACTGAGCACAGCACTCACATCCGGTTCTACCGCTACGATTTGCAAGTTGGGCAGCCGTTGTTTGAGGTAGCGTCCGGCTCCCGTCAGGGTTCCGCCTGTGCCAACCCCGACGACCAGCACCGCCAGCTCCCCATCGGTGTCTTCCCAAATTTCGGGACCTGTCGTTTCGTAGTGGATTTTGGGATTGGCGGGATTGCTAAATTGCTGGGGTGAGAAGGTATTGGGCAGGCTGGCGAGGAGTTCGTTGGCACGGGCGATCGCCCCCTTCATATCTGCCTCTGCGGGGGTGAGCACAACCTCTGCCCCATAGGCTCGGAGGATTTGCTGTCGCTCTCGGCTCATATTTTCGGGCATCGTCAGGATCAGCCGATAGCCCTTTGCTGCACATACCATCGCCAGCCCAATGCCCGTATTCCCCGAAGTCGCCTCAACAATGGTGGACTTCCCCGGCTGAATTAAGCCTGCCCGCTCCGCTGCCGAAATCATACTCACGGCAATTCGATCCTTCACCGATTTGGTTGGATTCATGCCCTCCAGCTTCAGCACAACCTCCGCCCCACAACCAGACTCCTGCGGTAATGTCTGGAGCTTGATGAGCGGCGTTTTTCCAATCAGGTCGGTGATCGAATTGTAAATCGGCATGGGTTTGAGCAGATTGCCAATGAATTTGCATACCGTAGACGTTACACCGGAATTTTTAACTCGCTCAAAACCTTCCACAAGTTTCAAGCTGGAAACTGGAGTGGAACCACAGAGGCACGGAGGGCACGGAGGTTTTTCTTGGTGCCTTGGTGTCTTGGTGTCTTGGTGTCTTGGGCGATCTCCAGAAAAGAATATCCCCATTTTTTGAGAGAGGGCGTGGCTAAGCCGCGCCCTCTCTCAAAAAATGGGGATATTCTTTCTCAGAAACCTTCTTGGTGGTTAGTTGGTGATATGCTAGGGAGCAAGCTAGGGGTGTCTGCTGCGGCAGGCTGAGATTATACCCTTGGAACCTGCGTCAAAGCCGATATGCGTGCTTCTTGGAGTGCGGCTTGGGCTACTGGGTAATGCCAGCGGAGGGAAGCGTTGATTGCGGTCTTTTGCACCACGACGACGAAAAGCAACAACTGAACGGATGGTTTCCAGGTGGATGTTGGGCGATCGCCCTTCTCCTCCAGGTTTTCATCTCTCGCGATAACAGACGAAACGGCTGTCTATAAAGCAGGAGGGGTTATTTCCCTCCAGTTTTTGGCGCGTTGCGATCTGGGGTCGTTCTGTTGGTTGCGATCGCCTGCATCCTGAACCAGTCTCCTGAACCAGCACTCTGAATAGGAGCATCCTTAATAGGGTTTCAAGAATAGGGTTTCAAGAATAGGGTTTCAAGCGATTTTCTATGGAAAAGTCGTTGCGAATGAGAGAGGGCGATCGCCCGCACCCCTGGCACTGCAAACCTGGATGAGGTGTTGATATGTCTATTGCAGCCATCGGTGTGTTGGTTTTGCTCGTAACGGCAGGGCTATTTGCCCTTCTTGGATTTCTCTATGCCAGTCGGCAAACCATCAACCTGGAAGAATTTATGGTCAGCCGCAACCAGTTTGGGGGCGGTATGGCTTTTGCTACGGTGGTCGCTTCAGCGATGGGGGTGTGGATTCTCTTTAGCCCGCCCCAGGTTGGCGCAAGCAGTGGTTTGACGGGGATAGTTGGCTACTGCATCGGCTCTGCCCTGCCCCTGGCACTGTTTACCGTGCTGGGACCGCGCCTGCGACGGATTTTGCCCAACGGACATTCGCTGAATGAGTTTGTCTTGCTGCGCTTTGGCAATGCCATGTACCTGCTGGCATTGCTGGTGATTGTGTTCTATATGTTCATTTATTTGAGTGCGGAGTTGACGGCGATCGCCAAAGCCGTGCAGATTCTTGCCAATGTGCCGCTGGGTTGGACTGCGCTGGTGGTCATTACCGCCACATTTTTCTACACCACTTACGGCGGCTTGCGCTCCACCATCTTTACCGATGCCGTTCAGTTTGTTGTGATGGTGCCGCTCTTGCTGGTGAGCTTTTGGGTTGCGCTCACTGCCCTGGGCGGCTGGCAGACTGCCCTCGAACCCGTGCGGGCAGAGGCTCCCGAATTACTTTCCTGGTCAAACCTGGGGGGCATCAAGTTTGGCGCAACCCTGATTATTGCGATTCTTTCCGCTGAAATCTTCAACCAGGGCAACTGGCAACGGGTCTATGCCGGACGGACAACGCTCACGGTGCAGCGCTCCTTTTTATGGGGAGCCATTGTGCTGGTTCCGGTGCTGGCGATCGCCGGAAGCCTCGGCTTGTTGGCACGGCACTTTGGTTTCAGCGACGATCGCGCCTTCTTCTCCATGATTCAAGAACTCAGCTTGCCGACAGGTTTTGTCCTGTTGGTGATGGTACTGGCTCTGGCGCTGGTGATGAGCACCCTCTCATCGCTACTCAACGGCATTGCCAGCGTCTTCACTGGGGATTTGATTCGACTTTTCCCCACCTTACGGACACCGGGACTCCTGCGGGTTTCACGCGGTCTCACCGTTGCCTTTGGCATTCCCGCTATCCTGATTGCGGCACGGGGCTTTGATGTGCTGTACCTGTTCCTGCTAGCAGACCTGGTGTGCGCCGGAGCCTTTGTGCCCGTCATCGCCGGACTCTACTCAACCCGACTTACCCAGGGCGTAGCACTCACCGCTTCTCTGGTGGGGATTGTGGCGGGGGCGCTGTTCTTCCCGGCTCCTAATTTTTCTGCCTGGTTGCCGCTGCCAGGGGGCGGAGATTTGCTGGTCAGTTTTGCGATCGCCGCCCTCCTCTCCAGCCTGGTTCTATGGCTTGGCATCTTGCTTTTCCCGGCTCCGCGTTCCTTCGACTTCCAAACCCTTTCCAGCAAAGTGCAAAACTACGATCGCCCCTCTATACCAGAGGTTGCCCGAACTGCCGATTGATCGCTAATCCAGTCAAGAACCCAAAATGATGTGTGCGCGTTGCTAAGCGGTGCGCACGCATCATTTTGACGGCTCATATTGGGCAGTTGAGGGATTTTTGGGGTGCTTTGCACCGTACTTGTTTAGCGTCCACTAAGACACCCCCTCTAACTCCCCCTTGGTAAGGGGGAGAACCAGGCTTCCCCCCTTACCAAGGGGGGATTGAGGGGGGTAAAACATCGGCTGCTAACAATAAACGCTAAACAAATACTTTGCACCCCAAACATCATTACCCTTTGAGGACTACCATTTTTTGAAACGTTTGCTGCGTGGGCGTTTCAAAAAATATCTGGGTTTGGTTTTCGGAGTTTTATCCCACAAAATTTATCCCATAAAAAAAGAGGGCAGAATCTGCCCTCTTGGATCGTTTTTGAGATTGAGCAAAGAGTTTCAGCGTGTCCTGGCTTTGGAGGCGTTGAGGCACAATGGCGATGAAACTCGAAAAGCTTTTAGAATACCGCTGCCCTTTGGAAAACGTGTTGCCAGAAAATCCTCCGCAACTTGTTCCCGCAAAGACAGTGGCAAAAGTTGCTATCGCCCAAATGTGGCTGCCAGCATCTCTTCTTCTTCATCCTCTTCCGTCCGTAAGCTGGGGAACAAGAAATGGTTTTCTTCAACGTACTGTGCGCCAAAGAGACCCTTTTCTGCCCAGAAGTAGCGATCGGTCGTATGCTCGTTGCGTTTCACCAACAAGAGGGCGGGGGGAGAAATGCCCTCAGCGTGGATATATTTCCGCGCCGCTGTGACTGGCTTATCTTCTCCACATTCGATGCTAAACTGGGGAACGGCTTCCAGAATGCGGCGTCCTTCTAACCGGCGGCGGCTCTTGCGTTTGCGTCGTCTTGCCAAACCTTTGTCCTCCTCTCTGCTACGATAGATGTAACTGTGGCTACAAAACATCTTGACGGTTGCTACTATAGCGGTTTGACTTTAAAATTTCAACTTCTATTAACCTCGGATTACAAAACATTACACAAGTCTATTAAAAGATTCTTAAAAATTCTGCAAAACCCTGAAGCCTTTGCCTTGCATGGCTTCTACCCCCTTTCCAGGGAACCCCAGACAGGAATTTTAAGGTTAAATGGGCAGGCTTGAGAGTTCAGGAGAGCGATCGCTCATCCCTCCACCGGGAGGTAATTTCACCTACTTATCGGCTGGCAACCAAAGATACAATTACAATTTACAAAACTTAAATATTTTCTCAGTATTTTCCGTAAACTCCGCCGATTTTGGGAAGGATCGCCAGTCAAACAGTTGGCGTTGCTTCATCCAGGTATAAATTTTTCTTTGATTTGGAGCCGTGCTCTGCGCGGCTCCAAACCAAAAAATCATGCCTCCAATCAACGGAATTTTTGTGGATGTCAGGCGATCGCCCGTTGATAGAACTGCGTCATTGCCTCAAACCATTGCTTGCGAGATGCTTCCCAGGTGTAAAACATGTGCCCCCCTGGATAATGCTGAAGCTTCAAATTGGGGCGCACCTCTGGGTCGAGTTTCATCAAATCGGCGAGGTGATTAGAGGCAAAGTAGGGCGTTACCAGATCGAAAAAGCCGTGGGTAACATAGACCTGCATGTATGGGTTCAAGGTCATGCCGATCCGCAGATCGTCTACTGCGCCGATAAATCCCTGCTTCAACCCGCCCTTCAGTTCAAACTTCCAGGCTTTGAAGGTGTCGAAGTTGAGCAAGTTGTAGGTCAAATTTGTTTCAACCCCTAACGTACCTCGCAGGTGGCTGTTGATTGCCCCGGTGAAGAGGCGATCCAGCCCATCTAGCGTCGGGTCGGTGCCTTCGTAGAGGGGGCGATCGGGGAAGGGGTCGATCGCCGTAATGGAGGCATCGTACAGCCCCACAATGCGCTGGCGATCGCGCAACAATTCTCTGGCAAACACCTCAATCCCGATGCGTCCTCCCTGACGGGCGACGACATCGACGGGTAAGCCAATCAAGTCTGCGCATTGCTGATACGCCTGTTGGCGGTCTTCCTCAGACACCCCATCGCCCATTGCCAGGAGGGGAATCAGGGTTTTGCGGGCAAATGTTTCTGCAGCGGCAAGGTGGCTTTGCAGGGTTGCGCCCACCTGTCGCGCCCGCTGATGGTGGGCGGCGGCTCCTGCCATTGAGGGCAGCAAGGTTGCCCAGGAGGTGAGGTTGTAGTCGGTGCCTTCGAGCAGGCTGAACTCCAGCACGGGGGAAATCAGGATCGCCCCCGACAAGCCCACCCCAAAGTCTTGTTGCAGCTTGCGTGCCAGTTTGGCTACCCGAAACCCGCCATAGCTTTCGCCTGCAATAAAGATGGGCGACAGCCAGCGGTTGTGCTTGGAGAGAAAGGTTTGAATAAACTCCGCCAGGGCTTTTAAGTCCCGTTCTACTTCCCAGAATTCGGTTTCCTTTTCTTCGGGCTTCTCCGCTTTTGCCTTCTCGTCCTTTTTCTCCTCTTCCTTCTCCGGCGAAACCGCCCGGCTGAACCCCGTTCCCACCGGGTCGATAAACACCAGATCCGTAAAGCTCAGCCAGCTCTCAACGTTATCCGCCACTTTGACGGGGGGCTGGGGCAGCGTTCCCTGTTCGCCAAACGCCACTCGCTTTGGACCCAACGCCCCCATGTGCAGATAGGCGGAGGCGGCTCCAGGTCCACCGTTAAACACAAAGGTCAAGGGTCGTGGGCTGGAATTTGGTTGGTTGGTTGGTTGGTCTGTTTGTTGGTTTGTTTGTTGGTCTACCAGATACGCCACATGGAAGAGTTCGGCGATCGCCTTCTCCCTCTCATACAACGGTTGCCATTCGGCGATCGCCCGGTAGGCAAGCGCTCCCTCTGGCAGTGCCGGGGTGTGCTGGGTGGTGCTGGAGGTAGACGGAGTGGAATCGGACATGGTGCGGCTGAACCCCAAAACTTAATGGCTCCATGCAATCCAACTTACCTCAATACCCCTACCCAGTTGCCCTAGATGAGGGGTGGCGATCGCGAGGTAGCACCAAAGATCTTCGACTTCTAGCGGCAACCCACGCCACAGCCATCATCCCCTCGCAGAAGTCGAAGATCTGGACTGGGGCTAAGGCAGCTCTCCAAAGATCTTCGACTTCTAGCGGCAACCCACGCCACAGCCATCAACCTGTCGCAGAAGTCGAAGATCTGCCCCCCCCGCCCCCCAATCCAAAATCGCCCTGATTTTACTCAAGCGTTTTCTAACAGGATTTCTTCAAGGGAATTCGGACTTCTTTCGCTAAGGTGTAGCACCTCAATGCCAATGACTTTGCCCTCAGCGTTGTAGTCAAGAATAATGCCTTCGCTGACTTCTTCTGATTCGGCGATCGCCGAATCATCCAGCCGTAAGTACAAAGCATCATCGGCTTTATGAACCACTAATCTCATTTCACCCTCCTATCGAAAAACATGGTGATAATCACTTTGGGAGTCGTAGTTGGATTAACCACAACTCTTAACCATCGATTGCCAAACTCTGGAATGCGCTTCAAATAGTGGGTATTGTCATGCTTATCTGCCAGGAATAATTGTTGATCTGGTGAAATAAGTGCCTCATCAAGCCAAGCTTCTTGCACATTACGGACTTGCATTTGAAAACACGCATGTTCAGATAAAACAAACCCGTCTACCATTCTCTCTTTTTGTTAGGTTTTAGGCTCTGAATACTTCCTATGTTCCTATGAGATTTGAGGTAGCAAACAAATTAATCCTCAACTCCTCAATCACCCCCGCCCCCAATCCAAAATCCAAAATCGCCTCACTCTCCCCTGGGGGGAATGTTGCAAATGGCGCGGTCTGCATCGCTCGCCTCTGGGTGGTGGGTCAAGTAGTCGCGCAGCCAATCACAGCCCAACCCCATCAACCCATCCAGGTCATAAACCTGCCACAGCCGGGCGGTGCCGTCAGCGGCGGCGGTGGCGATCTGCTGGCCATCGGGGCTAAAACTCACGCTCAAGACACTGCCTTGATGACCGACGAATTCATTTTGCTGGATAAATTCAGGGCGGTTGTCATTGCCATAGAGCATCTGTTGCAACCCAAAGAGGGGGCTATAGGCGCGGTACTCCGATAGCGGCGCATTTCCCGCCTGTTTTCGCAGGTTATCCCCTGCCTGCATTGCCGCTAAGATCCCATCCAGGTGTTGTCCCTGCTGAAAGCGGCGTAGGGCAGAGGTTCCAAGACGCTCGATCGCCGTTGCTTCCCGTTGCAGCGCTGTTTCGACTTCTGCCTGGTCTCGCTGGCGGTTTGCTGCTGCCAAAACCTGTTGGGCTTCTGCAAGGTTTTCTTGTGTTTCAGCGACCTGGGCGGTTGCCTGTGCCCTTCCTTCTTCTTCTGCCTGTCGTTGGCGGCTGGCGCGTTGCAGTTCTGCGGCTGCCGCTGCCCGTTCCCGTTTTGCCTGGGTTTCGATGCGTTCCAGGTCTCGATTGATGTGAGTTCGCCTCGTTTCCCTGGTGTATGCTGCCTCGCGCCGCGATCAAGCCTGTTACAAATTATTCATACCTATTTGATAATGGCTTCTGCCTAACACTACGACGAGGTTTCATGATCTTGCTGATTAGCAAGCCTTAATTGTTATGGTTCTGATGCTTGTGAATTTACAAAAGGCTGGGCTGAAAGCTGCATATCTTTGCCGAACTCTCGTTGGAGTCCTAAACTTATCCCTTTTATGTCACTCTAAGGGCAGGAAAAATAGATGCTTTATTCTCTCCTGCTATTGGACGAGGAAGAAAGATGCTTCACGAATACAATCTTAGCAATGTAAATTTTGTGCGACAAGAGTAATCAAACAGTATCACTGGTAAACAGATACTTGTGCCGCTCTGCATTCGTACTGCTCTTTCCCTTTGTACTCATTATGCTAGTGTAAACGCAAAAACTAAAAGGGTAATTGCGAAAATTAAGAGGGCTACGGCAATGATAAGTAAGCTTAGGCTGTTACGGAGGCGGCGGTTAGCTTTTTGGTTGGCGGCGGCGAGGAGGGCGCGTTCGGCTTCGACGGCTAACCGTTGCTGGCGTTCTTCCTCCAGTTCGGCGATTAGCTTGTTGCCCTGTTGCTGGCGGATGAATTCGGCGATGTAGTCGTGGACGAGTTGGTAGCGCCCTTCGGGTTCTTCGGGGAGGAAGACGCCGATGCCAGAGCCGCAGATGACGCGCAGCACCAGGTCGAGGGGAGCGAGGGATTCGGGTTCTTCGGGGGTGTCGGCAGCGCTCGAAGTCCCCTTTATAAAGGGGGATTTAGGGGGATTTTCGGGGTTTGGAGGCTGGGGACTATCCCCCCTCAATCCCCCCTTATGAAGGGGGGAAGCAGGCTCTGTAAAGGCTTCGGGGGGGAGGAGGGTGGCGAGTTCTTTTTCTAGCTCCGATCGCGTCTTGAGGGGGCGGATGCCGCGCTCGTCGGTGAGCAGGAAGAGGACGAGGCTTGCCAGTTGCCCATGCTCAGCGCAGTCTACATAGACCTCCTCCAGGCAGCGTTTCACCAGCACTTCGGTGGGGCGATCGCCCAGTGCCTCATACGCCTCCAGGGTTGAAATGCCCTCCGTCTGGAGTTGGGCACCGACGATCTGCATTTCGATGGGGCGCACCTCCTGGAGGGGACCGCCCAGGTCTTGCACCAGGCGATCGATCAGATTGGGGGCAAGGCTGAAGCGGGAGCGGTTGGTCAAATCCTGAATGGTGGCGTGGGCATCGGGGAGGGAGAGGTTGCCGAGGGGGTAGAGCACCTGCCTGCCGAGGATGTCGTGCCCGATCGCCCCCATATAGTCGGCGCGGTTTGCCTCCAGCAGATAGTGGATGTAGTCTTCCCGCAGGGACAGCACCACCTTGACATCGGGAATATATAAGCAGTTGCCAAGGAACTGGAAGAACTCGCGCCATTGCAGATGATCAGGATAGGCGAAGAAGAACTCCTCGAACTGGTCAAAAATAATGACGCTACGGAAGCGGATAACTTCATCCGGGTTACTATAAAGTTGGTGGAGGTAGGCAAAAATATCTTGGAGTGTGGGCTGGTTGCATCCTGGTGTAGGGTGAATTGTAAAGGGTTCTTTCAATCGGTCTAGTTCCCGCGCCAATTGCTCCCAAAAATGCTCTTTCCAGTGAATGTATTGCTGAAAGACTAGGCTAAGGTTACCTTTTGTTCCAATGGGGTACTGTCTAAGGGCAGGAATCAATCCAGCGTGAATCAGAGAGCTTTTGCCTACCCCAGAGGGTCCATGGATGACTATCAGCTTATAGTCGTTTTGGGCAATGCGTTCTAGCAACCTCTCCAGATCGCGCTTGCGTCCCGATGCTTCGATTTCGGGAGCGACCCCATAGAGGTCGTCGATGGTTTGCACGGCACGCCCCAGCCGTCCCGCCCCAACAAAGGCGATAATGCCCGCATCTTTTTCGACCTCCAACCGCTCCTGTTTCAGCTTGAAGGCGTCCAGGTAGCGCCCCTGTTCCCAATAAAGCTGACGCAGGGTGTCGAGGATGCGGCAGTAGGTGAGGGGATGGGCGCGATCGCCCCATTTTTGTGCTTCCCACAACAGGGCGATCGCCCGTTCCCCATGCCCCAAAGCCTTCTCTGCCAGCGCCAGGTGCAGATGATAGAGTCCCCGCAGCCAGGTTTCACGGGGGGGCAGTTGCTCCAAAATCTCCAGGGCTTGGGCTGCCTGGTCGCGGGTGGCATGCCACTCCTGCCGCTCCAGATAGACCCGCGACAAAAAGCCATGGTCATACGCCAGCTTCAGGGGATAGTCGTAGGTGCGGTGCAGTTCCACCCCCCGCTGTGCCCAGTGCTCCAGGGTGTCCCAGTCTTCGATCCGCGACAATACCCGCTGATACACCGACAGGCACTTGGCGATCAGATCCGGGCGATCGCCTGCCTCAAACCACTGCATCGCCCGCTCCAGCGGCTGACGTGCCACCTCCCACGCCGCCCCGCTGACCACTTCCCCCCGTCGCCGTTGCTGGTCGCGCATCCATGCCAGATGCCGCCCCCAGAAGAAGTGGACAATTCCCGCACAGGCATAGTCTTCTGTTGTCACATTAGTAGTTTTTAGATGCTGCGCCCAAAATTCAGCACTGTGATGAAAATAAGATTCTGGCGTGACAACACCTATTAGTTGAGATTCTACCAAGTGGAAGGCTGCGGTCATTCGCACCAATGCTTCTTCCCTGTCTCCCAAGGTTAAATTATATTCATGCAGTTCCTCTAATGCCTCAGCTAAACCAACGATAGGCAATTGGCGTAGAGTTTGCGGCAATAGTTCTACAGTTGGATTCAGAAGCTGAAAACGAACTAGCTTGGCAGTTTCATTTAGGGCGCACTTTAGGGCAACAGGCTCAATCGCCAGATCCGTAGTCCCCGGCGACCAACTGGCGATATTGGGAGCCTGGCGGGTGAAGTGGATGTAGCGATCGTCATCCAGCCACAGCACCAGGGGAAAGTGGAAGTTTTTGCGAAACTCCTCCCGCGCAATTTCCGTGGCTCCCAGCACTTCATCCAGGTTCGTCACTTGCTCCATGCCCAGCACCATCAATGCCTGGGGTGGGCGATCGCCCACCGCCTTTTGAATGCTGGTGTAGAGGTTCTGCGCCGATGCCTCCAGGGTGATGCGCTCCAGCTCCAGGTCGTAGCTCTCTCGGCAAATGGTCTGCAACTGCGTCGCCAACTGCTCCTGCATCTGGCGATAGCGACAGCGCACCAGGTGCAGCGAAAACCGCCCCACACCCAAATCCAGCGCATCTGCCAACTCTTCCAGGGCAGCGCGGTTGGGATCGGTGAACGCGGTGGGGTCGCTCATTCCTGTAGCTCCTTCGCCTCCAGCAACAGCGGGTTCACATCAAACCACGACACCCCCTGGTCGCGATACTCAAACACCAGCCGACTGTGGATCAGGGTCTTGTAGCCCTCATCGCCGCCCACCCGCTTGGTTTGCCGCACCTGCCGCAGCAGCCCCCACTCATGCCCCGCAATTTGCAGGCTCATCTCGTTGCGCCGCTCCCGAATCACCTGCTCCAGCGCCTCGGCGGTGAGGGGCAACTGGCGGCGACTCTTCTTGATCCAGCCGCTGAGCAACCGCAGCAGGTCGCGCACATGCCCCCCACTCACCCGACAGAGCCGATCCAGCACCGCCTCCGACTCAAACACCTGGGTCAGATGGGTAAGGCGATCGCCCGCCGCCAGGTCAGGAAATGCCCGTGCCAGCACCATCTGTCGCAACAGCGCCATGCCCTCCTCGCTCTCGCTGCCATTTTCCCGCTGCACCGGAACCATCGACAGCACCCGTGGGTCTTCCGTGTAGCGTTGGGTCAGGTGTCCATATTCCCCCGAAAACTTCAGCGCCAGGGGCATGGTGTAAAGGGTGTGGCACCGCAATCCGGTAAAACAGTCGCTCTGGTCAATGAACAGATATTCCTGCTGCGGGCGACCGTGGACTTTGGGGCGATTGTCCACCCGATCCAGGTTGTCCATAATCACCACCAACCCCTTTTTGCCCTGCTGCTTCAGTTGGGCGATCGCTGGTTCCAACAATTCTTTGTTAATCGCCTCCAGCAAGCGGTTCTTCTGTGGGCCTAAAAACTGGTTGAGGCGATCGCGCAACATCGAGTCGTTCTTCGCCTTGACGGTAATCTTGCCAATGCCCATCGCCAGGGAAACCCCATCTTCCAGGTTGTAGCCCACAGAACCCACCCCCGGCAGATTCATCTCCGCCTGGGGAATCTCCATTTCGGTGAGCAGCAACCGCTCCGCCTTTTGCAGCAACTCCCGAAAGATATTGGGCTGCGCCAGCGATAGTTGTCTAGGTGTTAATTCGTGGAAAAAGAAATCTGAAAGCCAGGAATGGCAAGACTATCAAGAAATAGCCGTTTTTCCTTTCCCGGTTTTTAATCCAGATTTACAGGAGAAATGGATTTTGCTTCTCGCAGAGGAATTCGCCGCTGAAGATTGCAATACATGCTGGAACGAGGTTCTGATATTTCTACAGCCGTAAAATAACACCTAGACAACTATCGCTGCGCCAGCTTCAGCGCCTCAATGCTCTTGCCCACCCGCTGGGCGATCGCCAGCAACACATCCCCAATATCCACATCCGCCATATCCAAATCTTCGCTCGACTCGAAGTAGACCACGTGGAACCCATCCGCCTCCAGGTCTTTCTTCAGCCGCAATAACTCCGTCGATTTGCCACAGCCAATATGCCCCGTAAACAGCGCACAGGTCGGTTCCTCCGGCGAAAAGAAGGTAATGTTGTCCCGCAACTCCTCAATAATTTCCCCACCCCGCACCGAGGAAAAGTCGATATAAAGCTTGCGATCCGCCTCGTTTGCCACATTAAGCGTCTCGCTCGGATTCACCGCCTGATAAAAGTCGCGAATATTCGGCTGCATGGGGCTTGACAACCAGTGAAGATGACTATTTTGCTCAATAGCTTAACCCGATTTTCCATCCCTGGTTTCACCGGAGTGCTCCAAGAGAATAAAACCCGGAATTTTTGAAGAGAAGCGCGGCAACGCCGCGCTTCTCTTCAAAAATTCCGGGTTTCATTTCGTACGTGATCCTAATGGAACTGGGACTGACGATTTCTACAACCAAGGCGCGGGAACCGTCAGTACCGCCGTTTGTATTGACCCAGATCAAGGATGACATCGAGCAAAACGTTCCAAAAAATTGTTTGGGGTAGATCCAACCAGAGAAATCTTCGCTAGAATAGGAAACGCTGTCTAACCAGAAATCTCTTTTTCTATGGCAAAGAAATCCATGATCGAGCGCGAACGCAAGCGCGAACGATTGATCGCCAAATACGCTGCAAAGCGTGAAGCGCTCAAGGCAGAATTTATGGCTGCCGATTCTCAGGCTGAAAAGTTGGAAATTCATCGCAAGATTCAGCAGTTGCCCCGCAACAGCGCGCCTTCTCGTCATCGCAACCGTTGCTGGATGACTGGACGTTCTCGGGGTGTGTACCGTGACTTTGGGCTATCCCGGAACGTGTTGCGGGAGATGGCTCACGAAGGCTTGCTTCCCGGCGTCGTCAAGTCGAGCTGGTAATCCCTCGCTGCGAAAGGATTAGGGGGCTAGCCGGGGCTAGCCCTGAGCTTGCCAGTATTTATAGGCAGCATACGCCATCGTCACAACACCTGTGACGATGGCGTCTTCGTTCACCTCAAATTGAGGATGGTGTAGCGGATGGTTGGGGCGATCGCCATGCCCTACCCCCAAGCGGAACATCATCCCCGGCGCATGGTCGAGGTAGAGCGAAAAGTCTTCTGCCCCCAACGAGGGTTCCATCAAAATTTGGACGCGATCGTTCCCCCAGGCTTCCGTCGCTGCCGACTCCACCAACTGGGTCAACATCGGATGGTTTTGCACCGAGGGAACACCGCGACGGTAGCTGATTTCGTAGCGGGCCTGATAGGTCTTGCAGACCTGCGCCACGATTTGCTCAATCCAGTCGGGTAATGCAGCGCTGGTTTCGGGATGGAGCGATCGCACCGTCCCCAGCATCCGCACCTGATCCGCAATCACATTGGGCGCACGCCCTCCCTGAATTTGCCCAATCGTCAACACGACAGGACGGAGAGGATTTTGAGTGCGGCTGATGGCTTGTTGCAAGGTTGTAATCACCTGCGAGGCAATCCAGATAGCATCGATCGCCTCATGGGGACGTGCCCCATGCCCCGACTCACCCATGATGGTAATTTCCAGGTCATCTGCTGCCGCTGTCAGAGCACCATAGCGGATGCCTACACACCCGCCAGGGATGGATGGCAGCACATGCACGCTCAGGATGGCAGAAACCCCCTCCATCACCCCGTCACGAATCATCCAGTGCGCTCCCTGTGCCGTTTCTTCGGCAGGCTGGAACAGAAAGCGGGTTGTGCCGGGAAATTCCATCCCCAACTCCGCCAGAATCATGGCAGTGCCCAACCCCACAGTCGTATGAACATCATGCCCGCAGGCGTGCATTACCCCTGGATGGCGGGAGGCAAACTCCAGGGCTGTCCGCTCTTGAATCGGCAGCGCATCCATGTCGGTACGAATGCCGAGAATGTGACCATTGCCCGCCGCACTACGCAGCTCTGCGATCACCCCTGTTTTGCCTACCAGTTCCTGGACGTGGAAGCCCACTGAAGACAGCACTCCAGCGACATAGGCAGCAGTTTTATATTCTTGCCCACTCAGCTCTGGATGGCTGTGGATATGGCGACGAATTTCTATCAGACGAGGGGATAAGTCTTGAGCAATGGTTTTGATGCGACTGAGCATGAAGTCCTCAAATCAATGATTCATTCTAATGATAAAGAATTGTTAATCAATCGCCCGGTTCCTCTAATAAATTTGGTGGAGAGCGATCGCCCCAACCTCTTTGTTCACTTGCGCTTGCGGAGATTTAACTGGATCTTTCCCCGTTTCAACGAGTGAACATGCTCTTAATCAAGCAAACCCGAGCGGGAAATGTACGACCTGTGGAACACCTGCTAGAGGCTGCGGAACGCTCTCCAGAGATGCCAGCAAATCCTACAGCAGTTGGGGAATACAGCGTTTGCATCCCATGCCAACAGAATGACGGAATTGAGTGGGGGAAATGTCGGCTATGATACAAGAAAATAAACTGGGTATTTTAGATGAAGCGTAGTTAGGAATACAGTCTTTCTTATTTAATTTTGGCGAACGGATCTTGAACTCATTCCATTGTGGGGCTTTCTGGTTTTAGCGCAGGCAAAGCCAGGCAGCAGTCTGACAGAGTAAGCTACCATATGGACTTGCAACATTTCTTTACAAGCTTTACAACTAAGGGGTAGGTGAAGGGAATCGAGAGGTGGCGATCGCTGGAGTAATTCCAGGCGTTGTTGCCCGATACCAGGTGCCAGTTCCCTCAGAGCTAGTTAATAGATCCAGTTAATAGACCCAGGCAATAGACCCAGTTAGTAAATCCAGTCAACAGATCCAGTTAACTTTCCCCGACTGTTCCCCGACCGCTCCCCGACTGTTCCCCGACTGACTGATAGATGCGCGATCGCTTCCGTTAAACTTTTCTGTAATTCCGTTTTGTAATTTGCGAAACCTGCGATTCTACTTAGTACTTCGTATTCATATTGATTCATACTCAAAAAGCCTGCCAATACGTATCCACAAGGGGATGAGATAGATTGTCGGTCATGCAACGCCTTAAGCAAGATTTGAAAAACGACCTGATAGCTGGGCTGCTGGTCGTCATCCCGCTTGCCACAACCATCTGGCTTTCGATCACCATTGCGAGTTGGGTGATTGACTTTCTCACACGCATTCCCAAACAGCTCAATCCTTTCACCGATTTCCCACCACTCCTGGGCGACCTGCTGAATTTGTTGACAGGGCTGATGGTGCCCCTGGCGTTTATCCTGCTGATCGGGCTGATGGCGCGTAATATTGCGGGGCGCTGGCTGTTGGATGTGGGCGAAAAGACCCTCCAAGCCATTCCCTTTGCTGGAGCGGTCTACAAAACCCTGAAGCAACTTTTGGAAACTGTATTGCGGGACTCCAGCAACCGCTTCCGGCGGGTGGTGTTGGTGGAATATCCTCGCAAAGGCTTATGGGCGATCGCCTTTGTCACGGGCACAATGGTGGCAGACCTGTCTGCTCAGGGAACGGGGCAAATGCTGAATCTGTTCATCCCCACCACGCCCAACCCCACGACAGGATGGTATGCGATCGTACCGGAAGAGGATGTGATTAACCTCTCCATGTCGGTTGAGGAAGCCTTCAAGGTGGTCGTGTCTGCTGGCATTGTTGGTCCTGACATGGCAGCCGCCCTGCCTGCCGCCACCCAGGATAGTCTACGATTGGAATCTCCAAGGGGAGAGCCGTTGGTTGACCTGAAGCGCCAGAGTTACGTTCGGGTTCCTGAGGACGAGTAGCGATCGCTTCCCGCTCGTGCTTCTCGATTATTGATTGTTGGATTGTTGTTTCTTTTCCCAAGGAAGGCTATGCAAGCCCGCCGTATTTCCCGTGAACTTGCCCTGTTGAGTCTCAGCCAGTTGCCTGCCAGCATCGACAAGCTGCAAGAGCAAACCCTACCGAATCTGCTTCTTGCATCCATCCGCACCCTGACCAGCGAGGTGCAGGATGCGCTGGAAACCGCTTCGTCGGAGTTAGAGCGGGCAAGCGATATTTTGCTGGATAGCGAAACTAAGGCAGCGGATCTGCAAAGTGCCCGGACAATGCTTCAGGCGGCGATCGAGCAAGCCAAAAATTCAGTTAACCGAATGGGTACGGCGATTGATTTGCCGGAGTTTATTCAACTCGCCAATCAGCAAGAGGTGCGGGACTATGCCCTGTCGCTGTTGATGGCAGTAAAGAATGAACATGCCACCATTAACCGCCATTTGGAAGAAGGGATGGTGAACTGGCAGTTGCATCGCCTCCCCCGTGTGGATCAGGATATTCTGCGGATTGCGATCGCCGAAATCCTCTTCCTCGAAGTTCCCGATCGCGTTGCCATCAACGAAGCGGTAGAACTGGCAAAACGCTACAGCGAAGAAGAAGGACACCGCTTTATCAATGGCGTATTGCGGCGCGTGACCAATAACCTTTCTCAGAAAGCTTCGCTTTCTTGACCCGGGCTTATACCGTTTTTATAGCGGTGCGCAAGTTGCTACAGCACATGGGAGGGGCGGCGCGCCGCGCCGCCCCTCCCATGTGCTGTACTTAAAGCGCTTGCAAAACGCTATATATGAAGCTGCACAGAATGAGGGTGGCGGCGCGTATGCACCGCCACCCTCATTCTGTGCAGCTTCATGTTGATTGGGTATTACGCATCGCTGCGGGCTTACGGAGTGTAGTGGAGCTGAGTGCTCTAAAAATTGCTGAATTCCGAAGGTTTTCGTACGAACTGCGTAATATCCAGTCCTCAAAAGCCCACCTCAGATATTTTTTGAAATGCCCGCGCAGCGGGCATTTCAAAAAATATCTGAGGTGGGCTTGCAGAGAGTTGGTACTATCCCTCTGAGACCCAGATATCATCGGTTTCGTCAGTGTGGATGATGGCGTCGAGGGCGTGGGCAGCGGCATCGGTTTTGCCCTGGTCGAGGAAGAGGTCGGCGGCGCGGTGGAGGTCGCTGGCAGCAGCGTCCTGATTCTCCATCCGGTAGTAAGTAACGCCCCGGCTGTAGTAGCTTTCGGGGTTATCGGGCTGTAGGGCGATCGCCTGGGTAAAGTCGGCGATCGCCCCTTCGTTATCCCCCAGCGCCATGCGAATCAGCCCCCGATGGAGATTGCCTGCGGCGGCATCTTCGAGGAGGGTGATGGCGGTTTGCAGGTCGGTGTGGGCAGCGGCGGCATTGCTGGTAAAGGCATGAATGGCGCTGCGGTGGAGGTAAGCGTCGGTTGATTTGGGGTTGAGTTGCAGGGCATAGGTGAAGTCGGCAATGCTGTCATGGATATCTCCTAACACCGCTAGGGATAGCCCCCGCTTCACATAGGCAATCTCGATCTCGGGGCTAAAGGCGATCGCCTGGTTCAGATCTGCCAGGGCTTCCTCATACATGCCCATCATCACCTGAGCCGTGCCCCGCTGGAGATAGGCATCCACCTGTTCCGGTTCATGCTCCAGCACGGTGGTGAAGTCGGCGATCGCCGTTGCCCAATCCCCCATTTGGTAGCGCAACATCCCTCGATACCAATACACCTGAACGGCATTCGGTTCCAGATGCAGCGCCTGGTCAAAGTCGTCCAGCGCTTTGCGGAAAAAGCCCAGGGTTTGCTGCACAATGCCCCGTTGCAGGAAGGCAGTCACCCAGTGGGGGCGCATATCCAGGGTTTGGTTGAAGTCGCTGAGTGCCCCTGCGTAATCCCCCAGGTGCAGACGACTGTAGCCCCGGTTGAAGTAGGCTTCGGCGGAGTTGGGGTCGAGTTCTAGCACCCGGTCGAAGTCGGCGATCGCCCCCGTTGCATCTCCCTCCGCCGAGCGCACGGCACTACGTTGCAGATAGGCATCAGCGGATTTGGGGTTGATCTCCAGTACCCGGTTAAAGTTAGCGGTTGCCTGGTGCAAATCGCCCAACGCCGCAAAGGCAATCCCCTGTTGGAGCAATGCTTTGACATGGTCGGACTGGTGAGCGAGGACTGCGCTGAAATCGGCGATCGCCCCGTCATAGTCCGCCAGCTTAAGCCGCACCATGCCCCGCTGCATATAGCTTTGAACGGGGTTGTTGTCGATTGCCAGAGCGCTTTCCAGATCGGTCTGTGCGGCTGTGCTGTAGCCTGATGCTGCTTGGATGGCGCTGCGATGAAGGTAAGCTGAGGCGGAATTGGGAGCCAGTTCTAGAGTTTTGTTGAGATCGGTCATGGCAGACCGCGAATTGCCCAAAAAAGCATAGGCAATGCCCCGGTGCAAGTAGGCTTCGGTCGTTTTGGGATCGATCGATAGAACCTGGGTGAAATCGGCGATCGCCCCTTCTGGGTTGCTCATCTGGTTGTGCAACTTGCCCCGCTCCAGGAAGGTTGCCACAGAGTTGGGGCTGAGGCGCAATGCCCGGTTCAGGTCTTCCAGCGCCCCATCCAGATCCCCCATTCCTGCCCGCAGGGTTCCCCGCTTGAGGTAGGAATCCACTGGGTTGAGATGGAGTTGGGTGGCTCGACTAAAGTCTTCGATAGCTCCGGTGCGATCGCCCATCACCAGCCGCACCGCACTGCGGTTCAGATAAGCCAGGCTATTCTCTGCATCTTTTTGAATGGTGCGGTTGAGGAAGTCGAGAGCGGCTTGCTTGTGCCCCAAATGGGCATGGGTAATGCCTTTATACAACAAAGCTTCAATATGGTCGGGTTCCAGCTTGAGAGCGGCGTTCAGATCGGTCAGTGCAGCTTCTGGCGAACCTAGCGCCAGGCGTACGATCGCCCGCAACCGCAATGTCTCAGGGTGTGGCTTGAACCGGAGCGCATGATTCAGATCATCCAGTGCGCCGAGGCGATCGCCCAGCGCCAGGCGCGACTTCCCACGCCCCCGATAGCCGATCGCCGACTCCCGCTGAGCCAGCACTGCGTCAAAATCTGCCCGGGCTGCTTCGTAGTTTTCCGTGGTCAGGTAGAGCATCGCCCGCCGCATCTGGGCAGGGGTGGCTTTGGGGTTTAGCTCAAGGGCTTGATCGAGGTCTGCCAGGGCTCCTGGGCGATCGCCCAGTAACTCTCGCACATAGCTCCGCTGAATCAAGGCATTCACCGACTTAGGACGCAACTCCAACGCCTGATCCAGATCCGCCAGTGCTGCCTGGTTTTTTCCCATCCGGGCATACACCATCCCCCGCTGCATAAATGCGGGAGCCGAATGGGGACTGGCTGCCAAAGCCTCATTCAAATCTTGCAAAGCACCGTCAAGATTGCCCAACTCTGCCAGCACCTTTGCCCGTTCCACCTGAGCAGCAATGAGATGGGGCGTCAAATGAAGGGCATGGTTAAAGTCGTCTAATGCACCTTGTTTATCCCCCAAGTTCTCCCGCACCACGCCCCGATCCAGATAAGCCTCTGCTGAATTGGGGTTGAGCTTGAGGACATGATCCAGGTCTTGCAAGGCACCTTTGGCGTCGCCCATGCGAGCGCGAATCGTCCCCCGATGCAGGTAGGCGGCAAAAAAGCGGGGTTGCTGCTGAATCACAGCGGTGTAGTCGGCGATCGCCCCTTCTGCATCGCCTCGCCGCTCTTTTGCGAGTGCCTGCTGAAAGAAGTCCTCGGCATTCATGCTAGTCATAACGTTTCCCGTCTTCAAAGGTAGTCCCTAATTCAAAAGACCTATGGCTTTAGAGTGCCGAAACTAGCTACAGAAAGAAACACTGCGAAAAACTCCGTAACCCACTTTTTAGCGCTAAGGGACTGGCTTAAAAATAAAGTCCCAGAGAGAGGGGGCGCAGGCTTCGCCCGCACCCCCTCTCTCTGGAACTTTATTTATTTGCTAACCCCTAAGCAAGGAATTAAAAACATTCTTTGAAAGACAACATGCTTGCCGTGGGTGCATCCCAGTTTTGCAAGTGCGGCGGGTGAAGTCCGCCGCACTTGCAAAACTGGGACTTCAATCTGCAAAAATGGCGAGGGTATTGGCAAGAGGGTGCGGCAAAAGCTAAACCGTTTCCACCAGGTTTTTGCCTCATCCGGACATTTAGAGACGCTGCCAGAAGTGGCATAAAACCTTTAATGTTCCTATTTTTGGGCGATAGGATACAACTATAGTCAAGTATCCCAAGATACTGTTTGAGAGGAAAGGATTATGAACATGCAGCGCATCCTATCCCATCGTCCGTTTAGATGGTTGGCAGGCGGAGTGGCAATGGTCACACTGCTCAGTATGGGAGGTGCCGTTTATGCCGATGTGCAAACCCCCATCAATAATACTGTGGTCGTGCAGGGCACATCCGGCGGTTCCCAGTCCAGTTCCTGCGGGTTCATCAGCGGGTCGCCCAGCCAGGTGGTGCGCGTGACCGAACCCTTCGCTGCCCTCCGCTTCCGGGTGGAAGGGGGTGATAGCACCACGTTACTCATCCAGGGACCCGACGGACGCAACCAGTGTGTAATGGCAGATAGCCTCGCAGGGGGCGTTATCGAAGTGACCGGAGTTTGGGACCAGGGGCGTTACACGCTATTTGTTGGGGAGCAAAACCAGGCGCGTACCAACCCCTACACTCTCTCCGTGGTGCAAGAGTAAGGGAATTTTCAAGAAAGAATTTCCGCATTTTATGAAAGAGGGCGCGGCTGAGCCGCGCCCTCTTTCATAAAATGCGGAAATTCTTTCTCAGAAATCTCCTAATATCAAGCGTGGGACTGCAACATCAGAATGACAGAATCCAGATAGGGTCGCACCACTGTGCTGCATGTCGGAATCTGTGCGTCTACCATTTCTTGTAGCAGACGGTAGGCGGTGGCGCAGTGGTTGTGGTGTTTGTATGCCATCAGCACTGTGTCGAGCCAGGAGATCATCATTTCTTTGAAAAACACTTCATCATCGCGCAGGATGGCGAGTGCCATATAACGGACAACCTCGGTCATGTCGTACTGGCATCGCTTGCCGTGCTTTTGCATCAGCTCTGGATGGGTATGTTTCATCTTTTCTAGCGCCCCTTGAACCAATGCAGCGTTGTGTTCACGCAGCGCATTGTAGGCTTCCAGGCGCTGGCTGTAGGTTTGAGCAAAGTACTCCAGCATTTGCAAGCCTCTGGCATCCAGGTAAGCACCATCAGCATCCAGGAAGCTTTCATCAATATCGTGATTGAGTGTATGCATAAGTCTTTTGAGGATTAACTTGGGGTTTACTAAGTTAGGGGGAGGGCGTCTCTTCCATAACCGTTGTTCTGTTCATCCGTATTTTTCTTGTTGGGCTGAAGGGTAGGGGCTGACCCATTTTAGAAAAGGGATGGAGGAAAAGGGATGGAGTGGCGATCGCAACAGTTAGGTGTAAGACGACAATCGGTAGAGAGGTTTTCGACAACAGATTTGGAAATACTGCCTACCGAATTGCAGACGGAGCCAGATTTCGCATGATGGGCAGATGCATAATGACTTCATTGGCACCCAATTTGAGAGTGCCCTGGGGCGATCGCGAAGCATCAGCCTCGATCCAATTCTTAATACAGATCCTTTTTATACCGAATTCTACGGAGCACCCGTAGCAACCAATCTACGCCTCTCCCAACTGTTTCTCCAGGCATCGCAAAACCTCAGGTATAGCCGTAATCCTCTTGGGGATCTGCGGATTAATAAAATCCCAATTTTTGAGAGAGAAGGCTGGCTCTGCCAGCCTTCTCTCTCAAAAACTGGGATTTTATTTTCTTGCAAGCCCCTTGGTTGAACAAGAGTGGGTGTGGAAGCGGTGCCCCCATGCAGGGGTGGAACCCCTGCGCCCCGTCCTCATCCCCATGAATAGGGCTATAAAACTGGAGGGCTACAGCCATTTCATTTCACCCACTTCCTGTTTCATGCTAGGGTTCCCATCAGATGGCTAGCTTGCCTCTAGCTACCCATCCAAACGTCTTTTTGCAAATCTGAAGCGAATACATCGTGGAAATTTTCACTCAGGCAGTCACTTATGCAACGGAGAATCTGGATGTTTTGCTGGATGAGTCGCAACGGCATTTATGGTTAGTGGTTGTGCCGTTAGCCTTTGGCTTGTTGCTGGGGCTGCCCCTGGGGTTGTGGAGTGCGCGATCGCGCTCAGCGTCTACGGTTCTTATCAATGGCTTCAATGCGTTACGGGTAATTCCCAGCCTGGCGGTGCTGTTCCTGCTGATTCCTTACTCTGGACTGGGGTTTCAGTCAGCGGCGATCGCCCTCACCCTGCTGGCAATGCCTCCCATCCTCATCAGCACCGACGTTGCCTTTCGTACCATTGACCCGATGGTACGCGAAGCCGCCTTTGGCATGGGCATGGATGCACGTCAGGTGTTGCGCCTGGTCGAAGTTCCCCTCGCCCTCCCGGTCATCATCGCTGGCATCAAAACCGCCACCGTCGAGGTGATCGCCAGCGCCACCCTCGCCGCTTTCATCGGAGCCGGAGGACTGGGCAGCTTCATTGTTCTGGGCTTTTCGCTCTATGACAATGCCATTTTGCTGGTTGGCGCTATCCCTGTCGCCATCATGGCGCTGCTGGCGGAGGTCATCCTCAGCTATGTACAAAAGTCGCTCCAGCCCCCCGCCCCGCAATCTTAGGATCACGTACGAAATAAAACCCGGAATTTTGATGAGAAGCGCGGCGGTGCCGCGCTTCTCATCAAAATTCCGGGTTTTATTTTCTTGCAAGTCCCTTACTAGTTATAAGTCGCGGTCTTGCGATGTTGGACGGCGGTAACGCCTGTGGGTTCGAGAACTTTGCCATTGCCGATGGTGGCGTAGAGGAGCCAGTGGTCGTGGCACTTCATCCGGTTTTGGACATGGCACTCCAGGTAGGCGAGGGCATCGTCGAGGACGGGGCAACCGTTGGTTGCGGGGTGGGTGGCGATGTTGACGAAGCGGTTTTCGCCAGGGGCGATCGCCTTCTGGAAGTTGCGGCGCACATTCCGCCCTTCCTTGAGGATGTTGAGGACAAAGGGCATCCCGTTTTCGGGCAAGAGCGCTTCTGCCTGGTCGAAGGGGAGGGCGATCGTCAGTCCGGGCGGCGAGAAGGTTGCCTGGGACACCCAGGACGTGAGCAGCCCGACGGGGGTGTTGTCCTGGTTCATGGTGACGACGCAGATGGAGCCAACGATGCGTCCCACTGCCTGTTCTGTGCGATCGCCCTGCACGGTCATCCCTGGTTGGCGCGAGGTGCGGGTCTTGCGGGTCTTGCGGAGCGACTGGGCAAAGGTTTCCCCTGCCGCTTCGCATTCCTGCAACACCTCATCCGTAGGCTTGAACTTGACCCGCAGAGTGTCAAAGCCGAGGGTAAAGCCTGCATCCTGCAAGCGACTTTCCAGCACATCTACCGCTTCACCGCTCCAGCCATAGGAGCCGAAGACGCCCGCCAACTTGTTCTTTGCGGCGGTGGAAAGCACCAGTCCCAAAGCTGTCTGAATCTGGGTGGGAGGATGTCCCGCCAGGGTGGGAGAGCCGAAAATAAAGCCGTCGCTTTTCTCCACGGTGCTGGTGATTTCCTGGGGGTCAGAAAACTCGCAGTTGATGGACTCGACCGCTACCCCCGCTTGCGTTAACCCACGGGCGATCGCCCCTGCCATCGCTGCCGTATTGCCATAGGCAGAGGCATAGAGCAATGTCACCAGGGTTTCCTGATTCTTCTGCTCGTCGCACCAGTCGCGATAATCCATCCCCAAACGGCTGAAGCTAAACCGGGCAATGGGACCATGCCCTGGTGCATAAATCCGAGCGTTAAAGCTGGAGAGGCGATCCAGTGCCGTTTCCACTTGCTTTGCCTGGCTGGCATGGAGGCAGTCGAAGTAATAGCGGCGATCGTCCCCCAGGTCTTTCCAGTTTTCGTCAAATACGGGGTCGTCGCACAGGTGGACACCGAATAACTTGTCGGTGTAGACAATGCGCGTTGCCGGATCAAAGGTACAGAGGGCATCGGGGTGGCGGGGTGTAGGCACAAAGGCAAACTGGAGTTCATGCCCCTGCCCCAAATCCATCACCTCATCGCCGCGCACAATGTTGATATTCAGTTCTTGGTCGGGAAAGGCGGTTTTGAGGGCGATCGCCCCTGGCTTTGAGCACACAAAGGTGAGCTGCGGCGCACGCTCCAGCAAGGCTTTCAGCGTCGCTGCCCGATTCGGGTTGACATGGCTGAGGATCACATAGTCAATCTTTTGCAGATAAACCTGAAGGCTCAGTTCTTTGAGGAAAATTTCGGTGAAGGATTCACCAGGAGGGTCGATGATCGCAATGCGATCGCCCTGGATCAGGTAGGTGTTGGCGGTGGTTCCCTTCTGGCGGGCATATTCCACCTCAAACTTGAGCCGATCCCAGGTGCGCGATCGCAACACGGTTGTCGCTGTGCCTACCTCTGCGACCTGTACATCCCGTGGTTTTGTTGCCGTCATCGGAACCTCCTGGTTTTCCTGCGGGTAGGGTGCTGTTAGGCAAAGCCGTAACGCACCATTTTCAATGGTGGGATGCGTTACGCTGGCGCTAACGCATCCTACGGAGTGTGGGCTTTAGTAGTGGTTGCCGACTTTGCGATGGTGAACGGCAGTGAGGGACTCGGTTTTGGAGACACGACCCGCATCTACAATGCTGTAGACAATCCAGTGGTCGCTGCATTCCATCCGGCTGACAACCTCACACTCCATATATGCCAGGGCATCGCCCAGGATGGGAGAACCGTTGCTGGCGGGGTAGGTTTTTAAGTCAGCGAAACGGTCAGCACCGGGGGCAAAGCGCTTTAGGAAGTGCTTCATCAAGCTCTGGTAGTTGCCTTCCTCCAGCACATTGAGGACAAAGCGATCGCCCACATGCATGAAGGATTCGATCGCCCGGTCTTTCGCCACCGCAATGGTAACGCCCAGAGGCTTGAGGCTCGCCTGAGACACCCAGGATGCCAGCATGGCGCTGGAGGTTTCGCCCTTCTTCGCTGTGATGATATAGAGTCCGCCGCTGATCCGTCCCAGGGCTTTGTCCAGGTCATTGTCTAGCGCTTTCATTTGCTTGACGGCGCGATCGCGGGTCAGCCATTGCCCCAGGTCTGTCCCTGCCTCATCGCAGAGTTGGAGCATTGCCTCGTCAACCGCCTGCTTCACCAGAATGGGGGGAAACGCTTCGACTGCGCCCAACTCCTGCAACTGGTTCCGCAAGGGGTATACGGATTCGTCATCGCCACCACCGCTCTCAAACAAGCCCACAGATTGCTTCCCGTGAACCGCTGCCAGAATAGTGCTGAGGGCAGCATGGGTGTCGGTGGAGCGTTCCCCCGTCTGGGGTGGCATCCCAATCACTACACCAGAAGCCATGTCTACAGCTTCCCGCACTTCCTGAATGTCGGTGGAGAACAGGTCAATCACATCTACCTGCACATCGGTCTTGCGAATCCCCTGGGCGATCGCCTCCGCCAGCTTTTGGCTGACACCGTAACCATCGGCATAGAATAACGCCACGGTTTTCTCCGTCTTCACCCGTGCCTCGCTCCAGGTGCGGTATTGTTCCACCAGTTCTGTCAGGTGCAGCTTGAGCAGCGGACCATGCCCCGTGGCGATCGTGGTCGGCGGCGCAGGCAGCTTCTCCATCCGCTTCAGCGCCGACAGCACCGAGCGGGCGTTGGGACCCATCAGGCAGTCGTAGTAAAGCTTGTAGTCGGGCTGAATCAGCTCCAAATCTTCGTCGTAAACGAAGTCGTCGCAATAGTGCATCCCAAAGGCATCGCAGGTGAAAAGGGTCTGCGTGCCGTAGTCGTAGGTGAAGATGGTGTCGGGCCAGTGCAGGTTGGGAGCCGAAAGGAACTCCAGCACATGCCCCTTGCCCAGATCTAACTGGTCGCCCTGCTTCACAATCTGCTGCTTGAAGGGCTGATGCACCAGGTCTTGCAGGAATTGGATCGCCACCTTCGCGGCTACAACGGTAATGTCGGGGTTAAGTTCCAGCACATCCCGCACCAGCCCACTGTGGTCTGGCTCAGTATGGCTAACAATCAAATAGTCAATTTCTTTGGGGTCGATCAGCTCCTGAAGCTGCGGCAGGAAGCTATCGCGAAACTTTTCGTGGGAGGTATCAACCAGCGCCACCTTTTCGCCCCGAATGAGGAAGGCGTTATAAGTTGTGCCGTTAAGCAACTCAAATTCAATATCAAAGCGATCGCGATCCCAGTCCTGGGATCGAATGGTGGTGGTATCTTGCGCAATCTCCGCACATTGCAGAGTTAAACGCTTCCTTGTGCGTTCAGCCGTCGCTACCATTGCCACACCTCCTACAGATCTATCAAGCCTGTTCCTATTATCTCCTCATACCACCCACTCCTGTAAAGTTTTAATAAGTAAAGCTACTCATTAGCCAAACTTATTTGCTTAAGTAAAAGAGCTAAGAAAAAATAATCCTAGCGATTGATAGTAGACTTTATTGGAAATAAAGCTTTTGGGTTTGGAAATTGTTTTGTAGCGCAGCGAAGCCGCGCTACAAAACAATTTCCGATAAAGTCTAGTATCTGGAGGCACAGTACACAACTGCCATTAACTGCCATCAATACTGCCATCAATGGATGTCTAAGGATTGAAAATAAAACCCGGAATTTTTGAAGAGAAGCGCGGCATTGCCGCGCTTCTCTTCAAAAATTCCGGGTTTTATTTCGTACGTGATCCTAAACTTTGTAAATAGCGCTCGATTAGAAGGATGGCAACAACATCGTCAATGGGGCGCGAAATCGATCGCAAACTCTGGGGTATCAGGGCTTTCAGTCCCTTTGGAGGATACATCTGCCAGTAGCGATCGCGCGCTTCCAACGTACTGTTCCGCTCATCCACCAACACAATGGGTATTTCTGGCAAAGCGGATTGTAAGGTTTCTTGCCACTGCCGAGCAGTTGTTTGATTCCCCATCACCACCAGGGAAACGCCATGCTTCTGGCAAATTTCGGGTAGGAGGGCGATCGCCTCTTTCGCCCCGACCACCGCATGCCACACCACTTCGCCATCACTGGCACGCACGGCAACCCCACACTTGTCGCGTCCTGGGTCAAAACCAAGGATGACCGTTGGTTGGGTGAGCGGTAAGGAGCGATCGCGCGTGGACAAATGAATTCTTCCTGGTCTTACAAGTACTTAGGATAGAAAATAAAATAAAACCCGGAATTTTTGAAGAGAAGCGCGGCATGTACTTGTTTAGCGTCCACTAAGACACCCCCTCTAACTCCCCCTTGGTAAGGGGGAGAACCAGGCTTCCCCCCTTACCAAGGGGGGATTGAGGGGGGTAAAACATCGGCTGCTAACAATAAACGCTAAACAAATACCGCGGCATTGCCGCGCTTCTCTTCAAAAATTCCGGGTTTTATTTTATTTTCTATCTTTAGCTTCTGATGCATTTTCGGTCTGCCTCTTCACGAAGCACCCCTATCAGCGTTGAGGCAAACACACACCGCTTGGGCATAGCTTGATGAGGACGCCAAACCGTCATTCTTCCTAATTGCCCACTTACATTACCGCGATAGTTGAACTGGATGGAATAGACTCCCTGGCTATTGCGGCGAAAGGTTGTTGCTTCCGTATCAATGCGAACTCCCTGGGGCAAGTTATCCCAAACAATATCGGTAGAGGGAGCCGTCGAAGGATGGACCGATAGCTGCACAACCCCATCGACTTCCCGAAAACTCGCTCGATGATTGATGCGCTGATTTCGGGCTTCTTGTTGTGCCCGACGCATTGTTTGCAAAATTTGATCCTGGGCACTGCTAAGCAAGCGGACATTCGCAAGATGTGACACCGAGGGAGCAGCGATCGCCCCCAAAATACCGATGATGGCAAGCACGACAATTGCCTCTAGCAAGGTATAACCCGCTGCACCTCCCAAAAAGTTTCCAAAGGAGTCCCACCGTCGCTGCTGGTGCGATCGCCGCATCATATTCAGATACCCCTGATAGTAATTGTCGAAAATTCTCCTTCAGTATTTCGAATTTTCTCCAGCTAGAACACCGTATTTTTTTTGATGACGATATAGATGTTCCAATAAAACTACGGTTGCGCAATTTTATGTTCGATTTAGCAAGCCGTAGTTCGTAATGTTCGTACACGGCTTGAAAGGTTAGCGCCCCTACGTAGTCGCTAACCTCTCATTCACCGTTCTTCAGGAGCAAGTTGAGTTGTTTTGAAAGCGTTGCACAACGCTTTCAAAACAACCATCCAAGTCCTGTGCGCGCTCCGTGCAGGACAAAAATCAGCTTTTCTGGGCTTGCAAGGTATCCGGCTCCTGAGACAAAGCACCTGCCTTCCAAACCACTCCAAGAAATCAACATGCCCATCATTTTTCAAAAATCAAGGACTTTTGAAAAATAGATCTCATAGCGCTACGTGCCCAGAACCAGAATTTTTGATGAGAAGCGCGGCAATGCGCGCTTCTCATCAAAAATTCTGGGTTTTGTTTCGTACGTAATCCTAAGCGGGCTGAAACTCGCGGAGGGCGGGGACAAAGTTGTGGTTTTCGTGGCCGGGGCGGCTGAGTTTGATCAAGGCGAACCGTTGCAGGGGCGTGAGGGCTTGCCACTGGTCGAGGGAGAGGGTGCCGCCGACCTCTTCCAGCTTTGCCTGGACGGTGGGCGGAATCTGGGTGCTGTCCATCCAGGGGGGGGTGGGGTCGATGGGGAGTTCGCCAGCGGGGGAGCCGCTGTGTTGGGTGACGAGGGCTTGCAGGTGGTCGCGGTAGTGGGCGATCGCCGCTTCCATGTCGCAGGGCATCTCCACCAACTGCCGCCGCTCCTCGGTCGAGAACTGGTTCCAGTGGTGCAGCTTCAGCTTTACGCCGCAGGTGTCGAGTTTGTAGCGCACCTGCATGGGAATGCAGCGCAGGGACGCCACAAAATCCGCTTCAAAGTTGAAGTACACGCCGTTGAGTGCCGACATCACCAATTCTCCTAAGGAATGAAAATAAAATAAAACCCGGAATTTTTGATGAGAAGCGCGGCATTGCCGCGCTTCTCATCAAAAATTCCGGGTTTTATTTCGTACGTGATCCTAACCATCAATTTCATCATGGACGGCAGTTTGGCGGTTGCGTCACCCACTGCCTGTTCCAGGGGGAGCCTGAGCATGACTATGTATTTAATGTCACTCCTGGTATTGCCACTATTGCCACTATTGCCGCTGGACTGCCTGAACTGAGATGCCGATGGAAGCAGGGGTATGGGTTCCGGGACGGCGTTCTTCAGGGGCTTCTAACAGGATAGGAACCAACTCGACCGCGCAGGCTTTGAGTTCGGGTTCCAGGGAAATGGGGCAGGCTTCGGGATGGGTGAGGGCGTTGACTTCGGCATCGTTGCTCCAGAGGAAGCCCCAGTGCATGGGCATGAAGACGGTGCCAGGGGCGATCGCCTTTGTCACCTTTGCCTTGAGGCGAACCTTGCCCCGGCGCGATCGCACTTCCACCCAGGTGCCATCTTCGATCTTACGCCGCTTTGCGTCCCTGGGATGCACTTCGAGAAAAGGCTCGGGGTGCATTGCCGCCGTTTTCTCAATGCGTCCGGTGCGGGTGAGGGTGTGCCAGTGCCCATACAGCCGTCCGTTGGTGAGCACCAGGGGAAAGCGCAGGTCGGGGGCTTCTGCCAAACCCTGGGCATGGAAGGCGGCGAAGCGTGCCCGTCCGTCAGGGGTGGGAAAGCGGTAGTTGGTGTAGAGCCGCTTGTGGGGGGTGTCGTTTTTCTCCGCATTGGCGAAGGGCGGGATGGGCGTGGTGGGATGGGGCAGGAAGCGCTCCAGCACGTCACGCATTTCCCGCTTTTTTACCGCCGTTTGGGATGGGGCATGGTCGGGCTGGGGCCACTGCAACGGACCCTCCGCTGCCAGGGTTGCGTAGGTGATGCCCGTCTGGTCGCACAAGCGCCCCCGTGTGAGTTCCACAAACTCTGCCCGCACCTCCTCGGAGGATCTGAAGGGGAATTGGGCTTCAAACCCCAGGCGGCGTCCGATGTCAGCGAAGATTTCCCAGTCAGCACGGGCTTCCCCTGGCGGTTTGCGAAAGGCGGGGCAAAGAGTCACCATGCGTTCGGAGTTGGTCATGGTGCCCGTTTTCTCGCTCCATTGGGCGGCGGGGAGCAGCACATGGGCGTAGTGGGCGGTTTCGGTAGGAAAGTAGGCATCTTGCAGGATGGTGAAGGGCGATCGCTCCAGTGCCTTCTTGGTGCGCGAGAGGTCGGGCATACTGACGGCGGGGTTGGTCGCCGCAATCCACAGCACACCGACTTCATCCTGCTCCAGCCCGCGAATCATCGCCCAGGCATCTCTGCCGGGGTGGGGCGAGATGCGCCCGGCAGGCAAGCCCCAGGCTTGCTCTAGCTCGGCACGGTGGTCGGAATTTTTCACCTGCCGATAGCCGGGGAGAATATGTGCCAGCCCTCCGGCTTCCCGTCCCCCCATGGCGTTGGGCTGTCCGGTGAGGGAAAAAGGCCCACAGCCCGGTTTGCCGATGGTTCCCGTCATCAGATGCAGGTTGATCAGGGTACGGACTTTGGCAGTGCCTTCGGAATACTGGTTAAAGCCCATCGACCAGAGGGAAAGGATGCGATCGCTCGTGCCCCACAACCGCGCCACTTCTTCCAACTCATCCAGGCGAATGCCACACCGTCGCGCCACCAGTTCCGGCAGGTATTGCTGAAAGACTTCGACATACTCAGAAAAACCTTGGGTGCATTCGTCCATAAACAACGCATCAATGTATCCCCAACGCAGCAACAGATGGGCGATGCCATGCATCAAATCAATATCAGTGCCGGGTTTGATGGCAAGGTGAACATCTGCCGCTTCTGCAGTAGGGGTGCAGCGCGGATCGACCACCACCAGCTTCATCTTGCGATCGCGCTTATGCTGCTTCTCCAACCGATTGAACACAATGGGATGGCATTCAGCGGTGTTAGTTCCAATGAGAAACGCCAGGTCGGTTTCTTCCAAATCGTCGTAGCAACAGGGGGGACCATCTGACCCCAAACTTTGCATATATCCGGCGACGGCAGAGGACATGCAAAGGCGCGAATTGGCATCAAAGTTGTTGGTTCCCAAACACCCTTTCAACAGCTTTTGGGCAATGTAATAATCCTCGGTCTGAAACTGCCCGGAACCATACATGCAAATGCTATCGGCTCCCCTGGTTTGCACCGAAGCGCGGATTTCCGACGTGATGCGATCGCTCACTTCCTCCCAGGTTGCCTGCCGAAACGGCTGATCCAGGCGATCGCGCAGCATTGGGTACAGCAGCCGATCCTTGTCCAGGGAATCAAGAATGGTTGCGCCTTTCACACACACCATGCCCTTGCTGGAGGGATGGGAGCGATCGCCCCGCACCTTGAAGCTGGGGCTGGCATCTGGGCTAGATGCATCCTTCGGGGGTGTCGCCACAACTTCTAGACCACAACCTACCCCGCAATAAGGACAAAGGGTTTTAATGGATTCCGTCATTGAATACTATCCCCTCGACAAACGAGACAAAAAAAGAGGAATTTTAATATCAAACTCGCCATAAATAGCCACTGTAGGATGCGTTAGGCACAGCCGTAACGCATCATTTTTAGGCTGAGCATAGAGCTTTTCTGTTACTCACTTGATTTGAGGTTTTGATCTCTCCTAGCCCGCCCGCAAATGAATTGCGGGCTAATTGCAGGAAGTCCGTTAAAACGGACTGGGAAGCCGATAAGCGATTCTTAACCCACTTCAATGTCCAATCTCAAACAAACCAAAGTAATGACTGGAGTTTTCAAAAGGCTATCTTCTTGACCCAATTCGTTAGCGACAGCCTAAACCAACAGATCCTGCAAAACCGTGCGGAATTTAGCAAAGCAACCAACCGACAGAATTGATTTAGGAAAAATAAGAGAAAAGGAATAGGTTACAGCCTACACCGCAACCTACTCCCAGCGTCGAGGATAGCTAGATTTCCTCACCGACAAACTGAGCAGGGGTAGGGGCGATCGCAGCGCTCTCAGGATGCTCGCCTTCGTGGAACTCCGCGAAGGAACCTTGCGGCTCTTCGAGGAAGAAGGCGCAGAGGAATGCTACAACTAGCGCGGTGACACCCAATACCTGGAAGAACCCGGCATTTACAGCGGTCATGTTGGCGACCCCATCGGCACTGGCAGCGGTCGAGAAGTCAACCAGTAGCAGCAGCACGGTCAGGTAAGCTACCGCTCCCACGTTGCCGTAGGCTCCCACGTTACCCGCAATCTGTCCGGTAATCCGGCGCTTTACCAGGGGAACGATCGCAAAGGTGGAACCTTCAGCCGCTTGCACAAAGAAGGAACAAGCCATCGTCAGCATCACCGCCGCTGGGAGCCACCAGTTGCCATTCACCCGGCTCATCAGCAGGTAGCCAATGCCCATCCCAAAGGTCAGCACCACCATCGTCCACTTGCGGCTGCCCAGACGGTCAGAGATCAGACCGCCACCGGGGCGCGACATCAGGTTCATAAAGGCGTAGCTGGCGGCGATCGTTCCAGCGGTCGCTTTGTCCAGCCCAAAGGTTCCTTCAAAGAAGGCAGGCAGCATGGTCACAACCGCCAATTCCGAGCCAAAGTTCACGATGTAGGTCAGGTCGAGAATAGCGACTTGCTTGAACTGATAACGGTCTTCCGGGGCATAACGCTTCGTGCCATTGAGCAGGTCCTTGTTCACAACATAGCAGTTGTAAGCCTGGAACAAGAACAACCCAAAGAGCGCAACAAAGGCAATCCACATACCCGTTGTGGTCAGGAAATCCACCCGCTTTAAGCGCCATGCCAGCACCATCAGAATCGCGGTGAGGGGGATGTTCATGATGATCATGAACCAGAAGTCGCGAACGGTTGTAACCTCGATACCACGGGCACTTTGGGGACGCTGATAGACCTTTCCAGGGGGCGTGTCGCTCACATTGAAGTAGTAGAACATGCCATAGAGGGCGGCAACGATGCCCGTACCCATGATCGCCGCCCGCCAGTTCAGAATATCGGTCTGGAAGGCAGGGAACAGCAACACGCGGAAGCTTTCGGCTTCGGGGAACTGAAACGCACCGGGCAGGAACGCCAGCGACAAGCCAAAAATCACCATTGTGAAGGCGGAGAATGCCGAGCCAAAGTTGCCCCAGCCCCCGTAAATGCCTTCGGCGGTGCCCACTTCCTTGGGCGGAAACCACTCGGCGGTCATGCGGATGCCGATGACGAATCCAGCCCCAACAATCCCCATCAGCAGACGACCCATGACCAACTGCCCAAAGCTCTGCGCCGTGGCAAAGATGAAGCAGGGAATCGCTGCGTAGATCAACAACAGGGAGTAGGTCAAACGGGGACCGTACTTGTCGAGCAGCATCCCGATGATGATACGAGCAGGAACCGTGAGGGCAACGTTACACAGGCCGATGGTGCCCAGTTGAGCGGGGGTCAAGCCAAACTCTTGCCCAATGGTAGTTGCCAGAGGCGGAAAGTTAAACCACACCACAAAGGTGAGAAAAAATGCAAACCAGGTGAGATGCAAAATGCGGTATCGTCCCTGGGTTGCTTTCGTAAACAACTCCGTTAAAAACATTGACGTCCTCTTCCTTACTTTTGTGACTCGATGAATATGAACAGTTATCAGAAATGAATTAGCCCAAATGCTCAATCATTTAGGCGGATGGATATAGATGGATGAAAGAGCCTTAACCGCAGCAAAGTACTTTTGTTAGTCTTCTCAAAATCAGTCGGCTCAAAATCCGCCTGCTTGAAAGTGGAGATCTAGAGGCAGGGTTGGAAACCACCTCGCGAATGATATGAATCATGGTTTTCCTCGTTAAGAATCGGGGTCAAGGCTACCGTTGTAGACTTGCCAGATGAAAGGAATGAAAGGTCTAAATCAAAGGTTTGAGAGCGTGCGGGCTTATGCGTTCGGCTGCGCCGCAAAATGTTCGATCAAGAGATCCCGCAGAATAGGCTTTAAATCTTCACAGGGAATGCTTTTCATCACTTTTTCCCCTAAATGGGCATCTTTACCGACCTTGCCGCCCATAAAGATATCGACCCCTTCAAGGGTTTTTCCGTCCTTGCGGACTTTGGTGCCCATCAAGCCGATGTCAGCAACTTGAGGCTGACCACAGGAGTTGGGGCAACCCGTCCAGTGAATCCGTACCGGACGCGGCAGGGCAAGCTCCGCTTCCAGTTCGTGGATCAGGGCGACCGCACGCTGCTTGGTTTCAATCAGCGCAAAGTTGCAGAACTGCGACCCGGTGCAGGAGACGAGCGATCGCCCCAGCATTCCCGGCTCCAGCGAAAACCGTTGCAACAACGGCTCTTGCTTGAACAGTTCCACCCGCGTATCGGGGATCTGGGGAATGATCACGTTTTGCTCCACGGTCAGACGGATCTCCCCGCTGCCGTAGACCTCCGCCAACCGCGCCAGGGCAAACATATCCTCAGCGGTGAGCCGACCGACGGGCACATGCAGTCCGGCGTAGTTCAGCCCCGGTTGTTGCTGGGGGTAGATGCCGATGTGGTCGCGCTTTTCCCAGTCAATTTCATCTTTGGAAGCCGCTGAGAGCAGGGGTTTGCCATACACCTTCTCCACTTCAGAGCGGAAGCGATCGATGCCCCACTCATCAATCAGCCACATCAGCCGAGACTTTTGGCGGTTTGAGCGATCGCCATAATCGCGAAACACTTCCAGGATGGCGCGAGACAGGTCTACCACTTCATCGTTGGGCGGCACCCACGCATCCATCGGAATCGCCGCTTCACACCGCTTTGCCGAGAAGAAGCCCCCGACCAGCACATTGAAGCCCAGTTCGCCCTCCCGGTAGGCAGGGACAAAGGCGATGTCGTTGATTTCCGCATGAACCGAGTTGTCGCGCCCGCCTTCCACCGCAATGTTGAACTTACGGGGCAAATTGGTGAATGCTGCATTCCCCTCACCATTGTTTGTGATCATGTCCTGGAGCTTGTAGACCAGACCGCGCGTGTCGATCAGTTCGCTGGCATCCAGTCCGGCAACCGGGGAACCAGTGATGTTCCGCACGTTGTCCATCCCCGACTGCATCGAGGTCAGCCCCACCGCATGAAAGCGCTCAAAGATGTCGGGAATATCTTCCAACCAGATGCCCCGGAGCTGGATGTTTTGCCGAGTGGTGATGTCGGCGCTACCCGCCTCGCCATAGCGCTGCACCACTTCTGCCAGCACCCGCATCTTCTGACCGGAAAGGATGCCGTTTGGCATCCGCATCCGCAGCATAAACTGACCGGGCGTAACGGGACGGAAGAAGATTCCCAACCACTTGAGGCGTTGGGTCAAATCCGTTTCATCGACGGCTTCCCAGCCTATTTCGGCAAAACGCTTGAGTTCTTCTTTGACCGCCAAACCATCTTTTTCGGCTTTGAACCGCTCGAATTTGTTTAGCTTTTCAGTTGTTTGGTGTGCGATACCAACCACAATTTTTCCTCAAATTCATTTGTACATCCGTTTGGTTTTGAAGCCAAAACTGATGATCTTTTGAAAAAGCGTTTTCTATGTCAATGTTTTAATTCTTGGGAGCTTTAATTCTTGGGGGCTTTAATTTTTGGGGGCTTTAATTCTTGGGGGAATGGGGGCGATCGCCCCATCCACGAAATCTTTGTTGCTTGTGATTACTTGTGCATTACAACCCGTCAGCCAGGACCAAAGGTTGCAGGCTATTTCTCTATGCCCTATGCCCTATGCCCTTGCCTGATGACTGAGAGGCATCCAATGAGGTATTAAATATTGAGAGAAGCCTTTGATTTCTATCAACTTGCCACCCAGGTTAAAGATTTTGAAGGGTCTATTTTGTATATAAAGAAACAAAATGGATTGCGATGTGCAGTTCGCGCATGGCTTCGATGCAGTTCTTGAATTTAGGTAACAGTTCAGGGGTTGATGAAAAAGTAAGGGTTTCAATCGTTGCCCTTCAGGTAAGCTGAAGTCATGAATTCTAACGACCGGACTGAGATTGAAATTGGTGGCATTCGGCTTCCGCAAGCGGACTGGGAAGTGACCCCCGCCAGTGTGCAGGCGTTAGTGGCGGCGCTGTTAAATACAATTACCCAGCAACAGGAACAACTGGG